>VFQT010000572.1_pt1 | contig 52648 bp, 47 predicted proteins | sample 3512381 | NCBI WGS metagenome assembly VFQT01 (sample SAMN10412376, study PRJNA504923) | tailings metagenome | isolation source: Relicate 2 Philex TSF3 active mining site | place: Philippines: Tuba, Benguet | collected 2017-08-29
ATGATCGACGTGTCGTACGTCGTTCGCGCGACGAACGACCGCCGCAACCTGGTGTATCCCTTCTACACCATCCCGCCTGAGGAGGATTCGTGAGCTTTCCGCGCCCCGATCTCGACGATCGACGCTTCCAGGATCTCGTCGACGAAGCCAAGCGGATGATCCCGCGCTTCTTGCCCGAGTGGACGAATCACAACGTCTCCGATCCTGGCGTGGCCCTCATCGAATTGTTCGCCTGGATGACGGAGCTGACGCTGTATCGCGTGAACAGAGTGCCCGATCGCGTCTATTCGAGTTTCCTCGACCTGGTGGGCATCAGTCCGTACCCCGCAGCTGCGGCACGAGCCGACGTCACCTTCGCATTCTCCACGGTTCCCGACGAGCCGGTTCTCGTTCCGGCCGGAAGCGAAGTGTCGACCTCCGGCGACGACCCCATCGTGTTCGCCACGACCGCCGACCTCCTCGTCACACAACCGGATCGCGCCTTCGCCTGGACAGCACCCAGTGACGGCCGAGGCGAGCCGGACGAGGGACGAACCAAGGATGTTCAACAAGATCTCGTGCTCGCCAACGAAGTGGTTCGTGTCTTTACGTCCGAACCGGTCGCTCCGGGCGACGCTTTCTATCTCGGGTTCCGCGACTCCCTCGGTGGTTACGTCCTGCGGCTCGACGTCACGGCCGACGTCGAAGGAATCGGTGTGAATCCCCAACGTCCACCGCTCGTCTGGGAGGTCTGGACGGCAGTCGGCTGGCTGCCGTGTCGCCTGGAAAGTGACAGCACGGGAGGACTCAACCGCAACGGAAGCCTTCAGTTGGCCGTTCCGACCGGCCACCTACCGCTCACGGTCGGCAGCGAGCGCGCGTACTGGCTTCGCCTCCGGCTCTTGGCGCCCGGTTCGGACGGCGCTGGCTACCGTACGTCACCACTCATTCGCGACATCACCGTTCACGCCGTCGGAGGAACTGCACCGACGGAACACGCCGAACCATTCGGTGAGGAGTACATCGGCGTGTCGTCAGGCTTGCCCGGTCAATCGTTCTCCATTCAGGCCGCCCCGATCCTGCCCCGACGCGACAGCGAACGAGTCGAACTCCGCATCGGTGATGGCGTCGAACCGTGGACCGAAGTCCCGGACTTCTCGAGATCAGGCGCGAACGATCGTCACATCACATGGGACAGCGTCAGTGGTCGCGTGAGTTTCGGCCCCCGTATCCGCCAGCCCGATGGCTCCTGGATCCAGTACGGGGCGATCCCTCCCGCCGGGGCTCCCATCTGGGTGAGCGGATACCGCCGTGGAGGAGGAGCTCGAGGAAACGTGGGACCCGGAGCCCTGAACACGCTCCGCTCCGCCGTCCCGTACGTGGATCGCGTGTCCAATCCGGTCGGCGCGACGGGTGGCATCGATCCCGAGACGCTCGACAACGCCAAGCTTCGCGCCCCGCTCACACTCGTGTCGGGTGGACGGGCGGTCACCGTCGGCGACCACGAGCGATTGGCGAAGGAAGCCTCGCCACGAGTCAATCGCACCTTGTGCGTCGCACCGACCGAGCCGGGACGGCCTTCCCGCTTGCTCGTCGTCCCCGATCCGGGTCGACCCGTCGACGCGATCACACTCGACGACCTCGCTCTCGACGACGCATTGTTCACCGCGATTCGCGAACATCTCGAACCGCGGCGAGTTCTCGGCACGAGCCTGGAGATCGGCACACCGACCTACCTCGGTGTCTCGGTGGCAGCGATGGTCCGAGTACTTCCCGGTCGCGCTCCGGCCGCGGTTCGGCAACGTTGCCTCGATGCGATCGCCACCTACCTGTCCCCCCACCTCGGTGGACCTCAGGGTGACGGGTGGCCCTTCGGTCTCGATGTCACGTCGGGTGCCATCGCCAATCTTCTCGGTGACGTTCCAGGAGTCGAACAGGTCGAAGAAGTCGTTCTCTTCGAAGCCGACTTGCGCAACGGCCAGCGGGTCGGCGGTGGTGTCGACACGGTTCGCCTTCCCGACTTCGCCCTGCCGTTGTCGTTCCGGGCCCAGGTGGTCGTGAGATGAGTCGCGAGGCAGGCTGGATGCTTCGGAGACTTCCGATCGCCTTTCAGGAGGATCGGGTGATGGCCGGTCTACTCGGAGTTCTCGAGACGGTGGCCGAATCCGTCCAGGTGCATGCCGACCAGATCCCCCATCTGGCTGATCCGTCGGTGACTCCGGAAAGTCTGCTCTCGTGGCTCGGCCGCTTCGTCGATGCACCTGACTCCGAAACCCTGCCCGTCGTCGAACGTCGGGAGCTCTTGGCCAGAACCGGCTCCCTCATTCTCCGCAAAGGCACCCGAGAACACCTGGCAACCCTCATTTCTCCCTTCGTTGCCGAACCGGTGACGATCTCCGAGGACGGGGGGATCCACCGCATCGACCAGGCCCCGCCCTGTGAGGGCCGCGTGACGGTCGCCGTGGGAAGTATCACTCACGGCACCCCCTCTGACCTGGTGAAATTGATGAGGAGCATCACACCGGCTCACTGCGTCATCGACTTGGTCGTGGCGGGAGTCCGGGTGGAGGTGGAGGACTGATGGCACGCATCACGTGCCCGAATTGCGGCACCGAGAACGACGATCCTCAGGGTTCGCGCTCGTCCCAGTCGTTCTGTGCTGGTTGCGATTACCCGCTCTTCTTCTCGCGCGGCGTCGCCGCTGTCGTGGCCGACGATTCCGACATGGCCCACGAGCGTCTTCCCGGTGTGGCCGGGTTGGCCCAACGAGCCTGGCTGCCATGTCCTGATTGCGGGGAACTCAATCCACGCGATGGAGTCAATTGCCTCCGATGCGGAGCAATCCTGGTCGTTCCGGTGGCCGACGACGTGCTCGACGACATCGAAATTCGTACGGTCGTCCGCGAAGTGCTCGTCCCGGCCGAACGATCCAAGCGATGGCCGATCCTCGCCGTCGGTTCGATCATCGGCTCCTTACTCACCGTCGGCATCTACGTCATCGTGACCTGGATCTGGTGATCGACGATGCTCCACGTTCTCGACGACGTCCTCGAACAGCACTTGCGAAAGACAGTGCCATTGAGCCGTGACATCGCGGTGTCGTTCGCCATCCCCGACCGAGAGTGGAGCACGGGAATCACCCGCCCGACGGTCAACGCCTTCTTGTGGGACATCAGGCGCGAGGACAAGCGGACGTCGAGTGGAGTCGAACTCGTCGGCAACGGCGACAGCAAGACACGCCGACTCGCCCTGCCCAAAGTGAGAGTCAGCTATTTCGTGACCACGTGGACCGGAGATCAGCGTGATGAGCACGTCCTTCTCGGACGACTGCTGCAAGGACTGTTACGCGTTCGTCGACTCGACATGGACGAGATGCCTCCCGAATTCGCATCCCTCGGCTCGCCGATCGAGTTGATGATCAGTACGGGTGAGACTCGATCGGCCAAGGACTTCTGGGCCGCCGTCGACGGAAAGTTCCGCCCTGGCATCGATCTTCAAGTCGTCCTCCCCGTCGATCCAGGATTCGGAACCCTCGCCGGACCTCCGACCGAAGGCATCGGAATCAAGACCACCGACACTCGTCAGCCCACTCGTCAATCCGAGCGGGTGCGTTCGTACGTCGAGGAAGAGTCTCCGGGTGGTTCCGGATGAGAGCACGGCTGACCACTCAGCAGTACAACGCCTTCGTCGGAGTTCCCTTCGAAATCGTCGTTCAGATCCAGAACGACGAAGAGACCATCAAAGAAGTGAACGCTCGGCCGGGTCTGATTCCGACCGAGGCCTACAACTCTCGCCCTCTCGTGGTGTCGTTGTTCCCCGGCGAGACCGCCGACATCGAACTCGAGATCACCCTTCCCCGAGAGACGCCGGCCGGTCTGTACCAGTTGCCGATCGAGATCAACGACGAGAACGGCCAGGTCGGCACTCTCACTGCGAACGTGCAAGTGGCCCCGCACGACGAACTTTCCGTGTCGGTTGCCCCCAAGGTCGTCCTCGGAGGAGGTTCGACCTCGTTCATCGTCACCGCAACGAATCGCGGCAATCGTCCGACGGGTGTGAGCGTGACCGCAGGCGATGCCGATCGTGCCCTCAAGTACGTGATCGAACCCAAGCGCGCCCAACTCGAAGGGGGTCAGGCACTCGCCTTCCGCGTCAACGCCAAAGGAAAAAGACCGCTGACGGGCAACGCGGTTCCCCGAGCGATCCAAATCGACATCGCGAGTCGTTCGGCCAGCTTGTCCGAGACCGTCACGTTCACTCAGAAACCGCGCCTCAGTCGCGGGCTCCTCACCGCGGTGGTGTTGCTCTCCATCATCGTTCTCTGGGCTCTCGTGTTCTCGGCGGGTTTCCGCGCCGCCCTCGCCGGCCAACAAGCCAAGAAGGCCGTGGCCGAGAGTTGGCAAGAGGGTTCCAAGCCCGATCCGTCGATCTCGATCGGAGCGATCACCGCTCGCATCGTCGCTGCCTCGGACGGACGCGCTTTGCCTCGCCTCATCCTGACCGCGACGCCAATCGACAGTGGACGGCCGCCGATCGCCGGTTCGAGCGACGCTGATGGGGTCGTGCTGCTCGCCGGCCTCGCTCCTGGTCGTTACGAACTCGAAGTGTCCGGAGCTGGTTACGAGAGCCAGAAGATTCCCTTCGATCAGCGCGTCGTACCCGCCGACGAACCGATCGCTCTCCCCGACATCGAAGTGGTGGGCGAACTCGCCACCATCACCGGGGCGATCTCGGGGGGCGAACCGGCCCCAATCGCCACCATCGAAGCGCGCTTGATGATCGACGATTCCCCGAGCGACGTGATCGTCAACTCGACGTCATCGACCGACGGAACCTTCGACATCTCCGGGCTTCCATCCCCCGGTCGTTTCCGCTTGTCGTTCAGCGCACCTGGATTCGAACCCATCCAGTTGTTCCAGGAGGTCTCGGCTGGCGAGACCTTGGCCATTCCCACCGTCAAGTTGCAGGCGGGCCCGGGATCCATCACGGGCCTCGTCGTCGATCAAGGTGGTGCGCCGCTCGGCGGAGCATCCATCACCGCAACGGCCGGAGCCGATGCCATCACCTCGACGACGCCGACGACCGGAGACGATGTCGGAGTCTTCGTCCTCGGGGAATTGCGATCCCCGGCGACGTATCTCGTCCAGATCTCTCTCGAGGGTTACGGAACACAGACGTTGACCGTGAAGGTCGGACCTGGTGAGTCGGTGGTGCTGCCCAACAGCATCGTGATGAGCCGAGGTACCGGAGTCGTCCGGGGCTCGGTGGCCGATGGTTCCGGAGCATCGATCGGTGGCGTGTCGATCACGGCGAGCAATGGAGCGATCGTCGGTCAGACGATCTCGGTCGACGCCGGAGGCGAGTATTCATTGGCCGGACTACCGGCCCCCGGGAACTACGTCCTCACCTTCAGCAAAGAGGGATACCAAACCGAGACCGTGGCCGTTCGACTCACAGCGACATCCGGCGCGTCGACGATCAATGTCACCCTCGAACGATCTCTCAGCGCGATCACCGGCAACGTGAAGAACGTGTCGACCATTGCGTTGCCCGGTGTCACCATCGTGGCGACGAGCGGCGATCTGGCGCTCAGCACGTTGTCGACCGACCCGAACGGAGGCTTCCGCCTCGAGAACGTCTCGTCCGGATGGTGGACCATCACCTTCACGCTCGAGGGGTATGCCGACACCGTCGTGCTGGTCCAAGTTGCCAACGCCGACCAGAATCTCGGAACAGTGACGATGAGGGCACCGTCCTCATGAGTCTGCGAGCCAGCATCGAACCGTCACGCACGGCGGCGTACGCGGGCATCCCGGTCACTGCCACCGTGACGGTTGCGAACACGGCTCATCTGGTCGATGCATTCGAAATTCGCGTGCTCGGCGTCGATCGCGATTGGGTACGTCTGGACCCAGAGCGCCTGCAACTCTTCCCCGAGACGACGGGAACCTTCGACCTGACGATCGATCTTCCCGACGACTTTCCGTCCGGTCTACGTATTCTGACGATCCAGATTCGCTCGGAACTCAAGCCCGAGAATCCGACGCTTCTCACCTTCACGCTCGACGTCGACGCGCGCCCCCATCTCAACGTCCAGGTGCAGCCGATTCAGATCGTCGCCGGCAGCAAGGGCACCTTTGCGGTGACGGTTCAGAACTTGGGGAACACCGAGTCGACGGCTCGACTCACGGTGTCGGATCCCGAGGCGTTGGTTCGCGGAATATTCGACCGCCCGGAGATCGACATTCCTCCTGGCGAACAACGGTCGACCCCTCTTCGCGTGTCGGCGAAACGGCCGTTCGCCGGGGCGCCTCTCGTGAGAAATCTGGCCATTGGTGTCGAGGACGGCATCCCAGGATCCGAGCAGATGGTGACCTTCGTCCAGACACCGCGGGTCAGCCGTCTTCTCTTCTCTTTCATCGGTCTTCTCGTCGCAGCGTCGATCTTCGGCATCGTGTTCTCGCGCAATCTTCAGAACGTCGTCGATGCCACGACGACCGACGACAAACTTCTCGAGCAAGCCTTCGGAGCCGCCGATCCCAGTGCGGGATTCTCCCCGGGCACGGTCAACGGAACCGTCATCGCTCGCTCGTCGAAGGAGGGCATCGCCGGCGCCACGGTGGAGGTGTACCTCACCGCGGTACCGGACCGGCCGATTCGATCGGTGGCCACCGCTGCCGACGGAACGTACGTGGTCGACAATCTCGGACCCGGACCATTCCGATTTCGGGCCGTCGCCGCGGGTTACGACTCGCGGTGGTTCGGAGACGTCGGAGACTTCGACAACTCGCCCGACGTGAAACTCGATTCCGGCCAGACCCGCGACGGGATCGACATGTTGTTGGGTGGGCAGCCAGCCACCCTGCGCGGAGTCGTCGTTGGCGGAATCGTCGAAGGGGCGAGCGTCGACCTCATCGTTCCGGCAGAAGTGACCGGCGGTATCAGCGATGCAGTTTTGGGAAACGTCGTCGTCGACGCGACCGGAGCCTTCGAATTCGCCAACGTGCCCGCTCCCGGGGCATACACCTTGCGCATTCGAAAGGTCGGCTCGATCACCACGCAGTTGTCGGTCCAACTGGCCGGTGGAGAAACTCGCACCGGAATCACGGTTCAACTTCGCGCAGGTGACGGCCGGATCGACGGGATCATCACCGGACCGAACGGCCCCCTCGGTGCAGCCTCCATCCAGGTGGTGTCGCCGGATCTCGAAACGGCCACGCTGTCGCTCACGACCGGCAACGTCGGGTCCTTCGTGCTTCCCGACCTGTTGACACCGGCCAGTTATGCGCTCACCGTGACTCTCGACGGCTACGCCCCGAAGTCGCTCACCGTGTCCCTTGCGAGTGGTCAACAGATCTCCGGCTTGAACATCGTTCTCGACCCCGCGACCGGCTCGATCTCGGGTCTCGTTCGCAACAACGTTGGTGCTGCTGTCGGTGGGGTGCCCGTCTCGGCAACCGACGGAGAGAACACCTATTCGACGACGACGGTGAGTGTCGACGATCCGTCGACCGCCTCTTTCAACGAGATCGGCACCTTCTCGCTGTCGGGAGTTCCGGCGCCCGGTATCTACACGTTGTCGGTGGGTGGCGGCTCCTACTCCACCGTCGTTCGCAACGTGGTCCTCAGCTCTAGTTCGTTGAACGTTCAACTGAACTTCGATCTCGTCGGCTCCACCGGCCTAGTGGGTGGTCGCGTCACCGATGCGAGCGGCCCCGTCGGAGGGGTCACGGTTCGCATCAGCAACGGGCTCGTGACCCGCACCACGACGACCGCATCGTCGTGCCCACCCGGAGTGACCGATTGTGTGGGTCGATACCGACTCGAAGGCATCGCTCCGGGCACCTACACCCTCTCGTTCTCGAGAACTGGTTCGGAGCCGGCAGCTCGCCAAGTGGTCGTCGTCCCAGGGGGCAGCGTGACGGCTGACGTCGTCCTGCGTCCACGCGCTTCGATCAAGGTGTTCGTCTGCACATCGGTGACGGCGACATCTCCGAGTTCCTGCACCGCTGGCGCGAAGGCCGGTTATCAGGTCCGAATCTGGAAGGAATCGGCCTACCCCGGCGGCACTCCAGTGGGTTCTCTCCTCACCAGCGCTGACGGATCGGTGACCTTCAACGGGTTGGACGCACCCACTCGCTACGTCATCGAAGTCGCTTCGGTGGCTGGGGATCCGGCGATCACATCCCGCCTCCTTGCACTCGGTGCCAGCGAGTCCCTCGTCATCGGGGTGGTCGTGCCATGACCGCACGTCGGCCTGTCGCCCTGATTCCTCCGACACGAATCTTCGCCGACATCGGACGAACCACGACGATTCACATGCATCTGACGGAACTGAGCGGCGTCTCCCGTGACGTCATCGTTCGAGCACTCGGCAATCTGAGCGGCCCACTTCCTGCCCGTCAGATCCGACTCGAAGCGAATGCCACCGTCGACTTCGACATCGACGTCGCGATTCCCCATGGCATGCCGCCCGGCCAACACAACTTCCTCTTCGAAGTCGTCGAGCGAGATTCCGGATCGGTGATCGAGTCACTCGAGACCACGGTCGACGTCCAACACACCAAAGCCGTCCGAATGCACGTGTCGCCGGCGTCGATTCGTCGTCGGCGCCGAGGCCGAATTCGCGTCATCGTCCGAAACCACGACGAAGAGACCCAGCATCTTCGGCTTCGAGTCGAGACGGACGATTCCGAGACCCACGTGACTCTCGATCGCCCCGATGTTTCGGTCCGCCCTGGCGAGCTAGTTCGGGTTTCCGGAAGGGTTCGGTCGAAACCCTTCTACTTCGGCAAGCAGAAGGAGCGGTGGTACTCGATCATCGGCGATGGTGCAGGCACGCCCATCTATTCCCGTGGCAACGTTCGACAATTGCCGATGATCGGAAAGAACATCAAGAGCCTTCTCACTCTCCTTACGATCTTGATGGTGTGGGCCGGGTCCACGGTGGCGATCATCCGAGCGATTTCTCCGGCGACGTCCGAGTCGACAGCCGGCGCCGCGGGCGCGACAGCCGATCCCAGTGATAGCGGAGATCAAGCGGGAGCCGGAGCTGCGGGCGCCGAACCGATCCTCGTCGACGTATCGGGAACGGTGACCGCCGTTCCCGACGGAAGCGGTGTCGTGGTGAGTTGGCGATCGGTGAGTCTCGGCGACTCGAACACCGAGGGGAAGGTCGCCGCTGGATCCTCAGCGGAACCCGTCGACGTCGCCGCCCAACAAACGGTGACGGATGAAACCGGAGCCTTCGTCGTCGCCGGCATCGATGCACTCGGCCTGTTCGAATTCTCGTTCTTCAAGGCGGGCCATCAGACCAAGACGATCATCGTGCAGCCCAATGGACAACCGGTCACTCTCGAAATCGTTCTCGAGGCCGGGTCGGGGGCGATCGGCGGAATCACCGTCGATGCGTCGGGCGCACCACTCGGCGGCGTCGACGTCACATTGACCGACGGAGCCATCACCTATTCGCTCTCCACGCCGACATCCGGCGACGATGTGGGCCGCTTCACGTTCCGCAATCTCTCGTCTCCGGCGACGTACGTCCTCGACGCTCGTATCGCCGGGCGTGGTTTGGCCAGCACCACCATCGACCTCGCCACCGGACAATCGATCGGAGATCTTCGTCTCGCTCTGTCTCCCGACGTCGCCGCACTGGCCGGCAAGATCACCGCGGCCGCCTTCGAATCGGGCTCGACCGCTGCAGCCGACTTTCGGGTCGCTCAGGAAACCGCCGGCGACCTCGGTCCCACCTTCACCATCACGGCAACCGATGGATCGCTGACGCGATCAACGACGACCCTGACCGAGGGATTGCTGGCCGGAACGTTCCGGCTCGAGCAACTTCCCGTCGGCCGCACGTACACGATCACTTACGAAGCGCCAGGGTTCCAGACCCTGACGGAGCAGCTGGAACTGACACTGTCGACACCGGAGCGGGATCTCTCGATGGTTCGCTCCACGGGTCGTCTTCGCGGCAAGGTCACCATCACGGGGTCGTCGCTGTCACCCACCGCGGTCGCCGTGACGGTCACGAATCCCGACAACACCTACAAGACCACCGACGCCATCTCGAGCGACGGATCTCTGCTGGTGGACGGCATCGCCCCTGGCGCGTACGTCGTCGTCTTCGAGGCCTTGGGCCTCGAGAAACAAGTGAGAGACATCGAGATCGGTGCCGGTACGTCGTCCGTGCTGAACGTCTCGTTGTCGGCCACTCGAACCAGCGCGACGAAAAGTTCGCTCTCGTTCAAGGTGGTCAAGGGTGGCAACGACACCACGACGGCCGTCACGGCAACACTCAAGTTCCGGGCTGCAGGAGACTGCGGATCGGTCGGAAATGACACCGACTGTGCATACGACGTCAATCTGGCCGACGGCAACGTGACCATCGGCGGCTTGGAGGCCGGTGGATACGTCATCGATTTCACTGCGGTCGGGTTCGCCCCCCGTCGGATCGCGATTCAGGTCGCCGCCGCCACCGCCGCAGCGCAGACGGAAGTCGTCATGGTCCCACTCGGGAGTCTTCAGGGTCTGGTCGCCGACGAGACGTCCGCGCCGATCCAGGGGCTCTCTCTCGGGCTGTACCTCGGAACCACGCTCATCGCCTCCAGTACGACATCGGCCACGGGAGAGTTCCTCTTCTCTCGAAAGCTGCTGCCCGACACGTACACCGTCAAGGTCACGGGTTCGGGATTCCTTCCAGTGGAACGTTCGGTCGTCGGCGCTCTCGCCGCCACTCTGAATCTCGACATCACGGTGCGCGGCAAGTCGTTGATCACGGGTGAAGTGAGGAGTCTCGATCTCCTGACCGGCAATTACGTGGCCGTGGAACCCCGTGACTACGGAGTGTTCATCCGCCAGAACAAGGCACCCTCCAACAATCAATGGATCGACGCGGCGACGCTCGGAGTCGCCGAGACCCTCGGCGCGTACCGCATGGCACTCGAACCGACGCTCGACGCAGCAGCGCAACCCCCTGTGAACGACCCTCCGTACGACCTGTGCGTCGTCATCGTCACGCAACCGGATACGGCGATCACTCCAACGGCGTGCAGTTCTCCGGTCATCGGACTGACGGCTCGAACGTCAGTGTCGATACCGATCGAACTCGGCGAGACGCTGACTCGATCGTTCTACTTCTCCCCCGACCCGGGTTCGGTGAGTGGCATCGTTCACGTGGGCGGAGTCGCCAAGGGGAACGTCAAGGTCGAGGCCCGTCGCATCGACGAGACGGGTCGGGTGCTGGAATCGTCGAGCCTCATCTCCGAGGACGGACTCGTCAACGGCCAGGCGTCGCCGTCGGAAGTCGTCGGCCGCTTCGTTTTCTCCGCCCTCACCCCCGTCAAAGCCCTACCGTCACCTCCCCCCAACACGGGAGTTCCGGTGGGAGACGAGACCAGTTGCACCTTCACCGGCGGCGCCACTTGCTGGGTCGTGCGTGCCTCCGAGGATGGGACCGGCTACACGGACTCCGCTCAACTCACGATCTACCCGGGACGCTCGATCGACCTCACGGCCGATCCGCTCAACATCGTCAAGGCCGGTGGCTCGTACAACGTCACCTTCACCGACGATCGCGGAGAACCGCTCTACGGAGTCTCGGCCATCGTCTACAAGAAGTCGGCTCCGCCGACTGGCTACTCGCGGAACACCTGGAACGGCACCTGTGGAGCCCTTCCGAATTGCCGAGTTTCGTCGCAACAGTCGCCGATCCTCTCCTTCTCCGGTCTCGATCCGAGCGAGTACGTCGTCGACACGAAGTTCACCGACTACCGAGATCTCAGTGTCACGTTCAACGTCACCCAGGGTGGGGTCGTCGACCAAGTTCAGAAACTCGTGGCCACCAAGGGCAACCTGTTGATCGACGTCCGCAACTCAGCCGGCACCCCGGTTCCCGCCGCCCAGGTGTGGATTGGTACGACGTACGCCTCGGCCACCTACCGATGTGAAACGAACACCGCCCTCGACACCCCGGTCAGCGGACTCGCCGAGGGGACCTGTTCGATCACCGGAATCCCCGAGGGCGTCAAGACGCTGAACATCGAGGCAGCCGGATCGCCTCGTGGAACCATCGTGGCCACGGTGATCGGCGGGCAGACCATCGGCGCCGCATCGGTGCTCGGATCCTCCCAAGCGGTTCTTCGCGTCGCCGTGTTCTCGACCTCCGGTACCGCTCTCGACGGCGTCGCAGTGTCCATCGACGGAGCCCCCGGATCGTCGTGCCAAACCGATGTCAGCGGAGCGTGTGAGATTCCCGGTGTCGCCGTCGGAGCATTCGTTCGCGTCACAGCCGCCAAGACCGGCTATCGCTCGTCATCGGCCAGTGTCGCGATCGGATCCGGCTCCACTGGTGTCTCACTCGCGATTGTTCCGACTCGCACCCTGACCATCACCGTTCGCGGCAACGGCGCCCTTCTGTCCGGTGCCGAAGTCGTCGCTGTCGACACCACGGGCAACGTGTATTCGTGCGCGGGCCCGGGAACCGACGTCAATGGCTCGTGTGCCATCGACAATCTGCCTCTCGGCAACCTCACGGTCACTGCGAGTCGCTCCGGATGGCTCGATTCGACGAAATCGGTGGGTATCACCTCCGCAGCATCGGCGAGCACCTCCTTCGATCTCGTGGCGACGACCACCACTCTGCGGGGTCGAGTGACCGCCAATGGTTCCGCAGTGAACGGTGCGACGATCGCCATCGCTCTCGGTGCGACCACCTCGTCGACGACGACGGATTCCAACGGAGATTTCCTCTTCTCCGGACTGACACCTGGTGACTGGACGATCTCGGTGTCGGCGACCGGATACGAGGCGACGAGTTTCTCGAGTGTCACTCTTCGACCCGGTGTCATCACGACTCAAGACGCTGTTCTCGTTCCATCGAATGGCCGACTCGAGTTCACGATCAAGACGTCGTCCGGATCTCCGATCAGCGGGATCGTCGCCACTCTGTCGTCGACTGGCAACCCGACGGTGACGAGTGACGCGAATGGACTCTCGGTCTTCACCAACATCGCTCCCGGCAGCTACACCGTCACCATCGCCGACGGGTCGTCTCCGGCCCGTTTCTCGGGACAGACGTTCGTGGTCAACGTGGAACGCGGATACACCAGCCGACTACCCGTGTACCTCGGGTCGACGCGTTCGGTTCTCGTGATCGGGATCGCTGGAGTTCCCGCGAGTGGCTTCGGCCCGCAATCTGCACTCGCGGTCGATGTCGGACTCGTTCCCCGAGCCGCCGGCGCGACGCTCACCACCACCGCCGTCGTCGGATTCGACCGCTCCGTTGCCACCTTCACCGAGGTCGTCGACGGAACCTACGACGTCTCGCTGAACGGCGTCACGTCGGGTGACCTCGTCATCGGAGGATCGACGTACACCGTTCCCGCTCGGTCGATCACTGCGGCCGGTCCAGGCACCGTCGACGTCGGCCTCCTCCTCGTTCCACGGGCGACGGTGAGCGTCTCGGTTCCCGTGAACGTCGATGGTTCGACGGTCCAGTTGTCTGACGGTCATCTTTTGTCTCCGGTATCGGCCATCAGCGCGTCGGGGTCGGCGACTCTGGCGAACGTTCCTCCCGGGTCGTACACGCTCACGATCGGAAAGGCCGGTTACGTCACGTCGTCGACCACGGTCACGATCGGCGACAAGTCGACGGCAACGAACGGGACGATCACTCTCTCAGCGATCAACCTCGCGATGTCCACCAATCCGGGAACCCTGACCGCAACGGTCACCGACAACGCGAATCCGGCGGTTTCGCTGTCCGGAGCGACGGTCACGATCGTGGAGACGGGCCAGAGTTGCATCACACCGAATTCGGGAACGTGCACCGTCGTGGCACCCCCCGGCACCTACACGGTTCGGGCAAGTCACCCAACTCATGTCGCGGCCGTCTCGGCGTCGTCGATCACCGTCTCGCCCGGGCTCGATTCGACGACGTCATTCGCGCTGGCCGCTGCGACGACCACAGGTACGATCTCGTTCACCGTCACCGAGGGTTCGACACCGATCGCCGGTGCGTCGGTCAGGAATCTTGCGACCGGATCGACTTGCTCGACCGATGCGAATGGTGCATGCTCCTTCGGATCGCTCGCAACGGTCGACACGACTTTCGAAATCTCTGCATCAGGTCATGGCACCGCCTTCGTCTCGGCACGACCAACCGCCGGAGGTTCCGCGAATCTTCCCGTGCGCCTCGTCGTGACTCCGACGACGACCAACACCCTGTCGGTCACCACGGTCGATGCCCGCACCGGAAACGCTCTCGCTGGCGTCAGCGTCACCCGCGCAGACGGATCAACACTGTGCTCGGCTCTCACCGACGCCAATGGCGTCTGCTCCCCCGCCGCAGCGTTGGCGACCGGATCCGTGGTCGTGAAAGCGACGAAAGCCGGACATGTCACCACCTCCACGACCGTGTCGATCACGACAGGCGCAGCGACGTCGCTCGTGATCGCGATGCAACCGTCACGTTCTGCACTCGACGTCCGAGTTCGTGACTCCCGGGACGGCTCTCATGTGTCGGGAGCCACCGTCACCTTCACCGGTGCGTCGGGAACGCACTGCGGAGGGACATCGACCACGACTGATGCCAACGGCATCTGTGCGATCACCGGCCTCGAAGCCGGTTCATTGACCATCACCGTCTCGAAGACTCACTTCGCGACGATCACCGCCATCATCACCCTCGACCCCGGCCAGCGCACCTCCATCGACCTCGTTCTGTCGGCCCGAGGGTCCCTCGCCATCTCGTTGGCTGCCGCGCCCGCCTCGGCCACGACGTTCACGATCAGCGGAACCGCACTCTCCTGCGAGATTCTCACCACGGCCACCTCATGCACGATCTCAGCGATCCCTGTGGGTACCTGGATCCTCACGTCCAGTGCCCCGTCGACTTACGCCAACCGAACCGTCTACGTCGCCATCGGCGCCTCGAACACTGCGAGCTACTCATGAAGAATCATCTCGGAATCCTGTCGATCATGCTCGCGACGGCGGTCGTCACCGCATGTGGTGGCGGCGGACTCCAGCGAGACGAGTCTGGTGCAGTCGTCAGTGGAGGAAGCGTTTCGGTCTTCGAAGTGCAGGTGGGCGACTGCTCCAATGCTGAACTGAAAGAGGAGACCGTTTCGGTGGCCGTCGTACCGTGCATCGAACCTCACTCCCACGAGGCCTACTTCGTGACCGAGCATCCCGACGGCCCCTACCCCGGCGCGTCAGCACTCGAGGTCTTCGCCGAACAGCAGTGCGTCGGCGCCTTCGCCGACTACGTGGGGACCGAAGTCGCCGAATCGCGCTTCTACTTCACGTACTTGTTCCCGAGTGTCAGCACGTGGAACGACAAACAGGATCGGCAAGTCGTCTGTTTCGTGGTGTCTCGAGACGAGTTGATCACCGGCTCGTTGAAGGGTGCTGCGGCCTGATCATGTGAGCCGACGCACGGCGTCGTCGGGGGCCAGCACGCCGGTGGCCACCGCTCGAATCACGGGCTCGACCTCGATGATCATGCCGGTGAGACCGATCACCAGGGCGTCGAGGACCTGAGGAACATCGACTCCGTCGAGAATCGGAATCGATGCCTTGGTGAGCAAATGAGCCTGACGCACGTCGTTCACCAGAAGAGCGACGCTTCCGATCACGAACGAGGCATTGAGACGATTCAACACGTCGAGCACGGCCGGAGCGGATGCCCACTCCGATTCGGCTGGAGCTGCGTACACGACGGCTGCCACCTGGTTCTGCGGGTAGACCGAAATCATCGCGTTGACTCCGAGGTGATTGGTCGCACTGACCTCATCGTCGGTCTCGCCATCCACGACGAATCCCAGTTCGACCAAGGACTCGACCGCCCGCCACCACGCTGGAGGCGACGCGAACAATTGACCGTGCCACTCATCTCCCGCTCGGCGCATGGCCGACACGACGACGAAATCGTCGGCTGACCAGCCACGTGGAGACTCGAGTGACAGGCGTGAACCTTCGACCGTGATCGTCACGGTGCCGCTGCCGTCGAGAACGTCGGGAAAGCGTCGCCGTGTCCGCGCACCGAAGAGGTCGGCCGCCTCGATGCGCGCCCACTCTTCGGCATCGATCTCGAAACGAATTCGTGCGAGATCGTCGACGACGTGATCGATCTGCGGCTCGACCGCGATCACATCGCCGGCGTCGGACAGGAAGGGAACCACCGCCACGAGGCCAGGGTACTCTGTGACCATGGGCCTGCAGGTCGTGAGCGGAGCGATGATGACGTGCACGTTCGGTATGGCTCCGTCCACGTTGAACATCCTTCCCAAGAGTCGCGTGATGGCGACCGCTCCGGCCGGAAACGTGATGGACATGGTTCCGAACATGAACATTCCGCCGTTCGGGATGTGTCAGTCGTTGTCGAATCCTCAGGTAGCCGCCGCGACCGCAGCAGCTCTCGGCGTGCTCACACCCATGCCGTGCATCCCGGTTCCGGCTGGACCGTGGAAGCCGGGCTCGCCCACCGTCATGATCGGCGGCATGCCGGCTCTCAACAACTCGTGCATGGCCAACTGCGCGTGGGGTGGAATGATCCAGTTCAGCATGCCCGGCCAGACGAACGTGATGACCGCCTGAGCCGATTCATGCCGTGGGTCGAACCACGTAGCGACCCGTGACGCCACCTTTCAGAATCTTCGTCAGAACCGTGTCGAGATCGTTCAAGCCGATGTCGTGGCCGATGGATTCGATTCCGGCCGGCTTCAGATCGGTCGCGATCCGTTCCCAGGTCCGCGTCCGCACGTCCAGCGGCGTCTGCACCGAATCGATTCCGAGCAGCGCGATGTTTCGCAGGATGAAGGGCATCACCGTCGCCGGGAGATTCGCACCTCCGGTGAGTCCACTGGCCGCGACGGCCGCCCCATACTTCAGGCGCTTCAGAACGTTGGCGAGAGTGGTGCCGCCGACACAATCGACTGCTCCGGCGTATTCCATCGATTGGAGAGGGCGTGGATCCTCCTCCGAGAGCATGTGGCGATCGATCACGTCCCGAGCACCGAGGTCGCGCAGAAACCCGTCCTGCTCCTTCTTGCCGCTACTTGCCACCACGTGAAAGCCACGACCGGCGAGCATCGATACGGCCATGCTGCCCACGCCTCCCGTGGCGCCAGTGACCAGAACCGGACCCTGATCAGGAGTCACTCCCCACTTCTCGAGAGCGATCACGCTGAGAGCGGCGGTGAAACCTCCCGTTCCGACGACCATCGCTTCACGTGTGGTCAGACCGGTCGGCATCCGAACGATCTGATCAGCCGGCACTCGGCAGTAGCGCGCGTAGGCACCGTGACGAGCGGTTCCGATGTCGTATCCGTGCGCGATCACCGAGTCTCCCACGGCGAACCTCGATCCAGCCGGATCGACGACTCGACCAGCCATGTCGATTCCTGCGATCAACGGTGAAAGACGCGCGACCTTTCCGTTCGCTGTCGTGGCCAAGCCGTCCTTGTAATTCACACTCGAGAACTCGACTTCGATGAGGACCCCGTCGTTGGCGATGTCGTCGAGTCCGATCTCCATCACCTCTCGCCGACCACCCTGATCGTCATTGGTGAACACGAAGGCTGGGAACCGTGCGGCCGAATCGAAGGTCATGAGACGACTGTAGTGACACTCTCGCGGTCGACAGGTCGGCGAATGGGCGAATCAGCGATATGACGCGGCGATGTGGCCGATCACATCGACGGTCTGAGAGAACGACGTCGACGTTCTCGTGAGGCCGATCCATGTCGCTCCGGCCTCGGCCAGCTCTCCGAGGGCGTGGCGGTGCTTCTCGATCGAAGCACCAGGCGTGGTCGCCTCTTGGTCGAGATAGCTGACGAGTACCTCGACCTCACGTCCCTCGGCCAGATCGCGCAGTTCGCGAACCTTGGTCGCTAGATCGGCTGCTGTTCCGATGTGGGCGGTACGTGTCGTGGCCGACACGACCTCCGGCGTCATCATCGGCATCCATCCGAATCCACCCCGGGCGACTCGCTCGATCGACCGCCGCGAGTTGCCACCGATCCAGATCGGGATCGGTTGCTGCACCGGTCGTGGACGACAGATCGCATCGCGTGACTCGAAGCCGAGACCCTGATGCCCGACCGGCTGGCCGGTCCAGAATCGCGGCAACAGAGCGAGGGCTTCGTCCAAGGCCTCGTTTCGATGGTCGAAGTCGACACCGAGGGCGTGGAACTCGGCTTTCTGGTACCCCGCGCCGAGACCGAGTTCGAGCCGACCGGCCGACAACAGATCGACCGACGACGCGGTTTTACCGAGCAGGAAGGGATTCCGGTAGGCCGCCACCGACAAATAGGTGAAGAGCCTGATCCGCTCCGAGACGGCCGCGGCATGAGACAGCGCGACGAACGGATCGAGAGTTTGGTGCCCCCCGGCCGACAGCCACTTCGCGCTCGGCGCCGGATGTTCGGTGAAGGCCAAACCGTCGAGTCCGGCTCGCTCGACTTCGCGCGCGACATCGGCGATCGACCCGGCGGCCAACATGTCGGATTCCGGTCCGATCGCGTCGGGGTATTGGTACAGGATTCGCACGAGACGAGAGTACCGTGAGGACACCTCGTCCTCGGCGTTCGTTCGGATCACACCATGAAACTCGGCTACACGACCATGAACACTCCCGCCGACATCGGCCCGCGTGTCCTCGGCCCGATGCTCGAGGACTCCGGCTTCGACTCGATCTGGATCGGTGAACACAGCCACATCCCCGTGTCGCGAACGACGCCGTATCCGACCGGCGGTGACATGCCGTGGCAATACACGACCATGATGGATCCGTTCATCACCCTTGCGCAGATGGCCGAACACACGACGCAACTTCTTCTCGGACTCGGTGTGGTGCTACCCCTCGAACACGATCTGTTCGCGCTGGCCAAGACCACCGCGACTCTCGACGTGCTGACGAACGGTCGCGTGGAATTCGGTGTAGGAGTCGGATGGAATCGCGAAGAATTGGCGAATCATCGGCCCGACATCTCATGGGCGATGCGGTATCGAGCTCTCGCCGAATGCGTGGGAGCACTGCGGTCACTCTGGACCGACGACGAGTCGGAGTTCCATGGCGATTACTTCGACTTCGACGCCGTCTGGTCGCGTCCGAAGCCGGCGCGGTCACCTCACCCACCGATCTGGTTCGGTGCGGGCGGGAAGCTCGGCTCCCAGCACACCGTGGCCTGGGCCGACGGCTGGATGCCGCTCGACGTGACCCTCGGGGACGTGCCACGTCGTGTCGCCAAGTTTCGATCGATCGCCGCCGAACACGGACGCTCGAACGTGCCGATCACCATGGTGGCGTTCGGCGATCCGACTCTCGACACACTTCTCTCCTATCGAGATCTCGGCATCGAACGAGTCGTGGTCGGGTCGGGTCGAGACGGCTGGGAGGATCCGAGCGGGGTTCCCTCGTTCATCGATCGTTACGCGTCGTACGTCGACCGGCTGGCCTGATCAACCCCAAGCCGCGATCACGTCGTCGGCCGACACGACTGTGGCGAGCAACGAGAGAGAGTTGTCGATGACGGCATCGGCGTACTCGGAAGGAACACCGCACACACCGTCGCGAACCAACACGACTCGGTAACCGAGATCGACCGCGCTGATCACGGTTCCCAGAATGCCGAGGTTCACCGATACACCCGTCACCACGAGTGTGCGTACACCCATGTTTCGCAGGATCTGATCGAGAGACGTGGACGTGAACGGAGTCATGCCGTGGATCCGAGCGACGACGACGTCCGTCGGCTCAGGGCCGAGTTCGGGCACGAGACGTGCACCCGGAGTTCCCTGGTCGATCGGAGTCGATCCGGTGTCGCGACGCATCCGGGCGTTCATGGCGAACACCTTGCAGTTGTCGGTCGCTCCGACGCCATCGGGCCGATTCTCGGCCGTGCAATGCACGACGGGGATTCCGCGCGATCGCGCGGCGACACAGAGTCGACCGGCGGTGGCACGAACGCCGATGCGATCGACTTCGTCGACGAGGGCCTTCATGAGGGCTCCGTCACCTACGACACCTCGCTGAAGTTCCATCGTCAGGACGGCGACATCACCCGAGGCCAGAAGTTCGGACAGTCGCGCCCGCTGCTTGTCGTCGAGAGCACTCATGGATGTCAGACTGCCACATCGAGGGCGCGAATCTGGTAAGTCTGGTCTCGCATGAGTGATGAGAAGCCCATCGACATCCGTGACACCGACCCCGAGAGGTATTGGGAGACCTTCGCCGAGAAGTGGACGTCACTTCTCACCTATCGATATCTCGGCCGACAGTGGGACTCGCTCGACTCGGGCGTCGAAGGGGCGTTCATGTCGATTCGTCACGACATGCGTAATCCACTCGGCGGCATCATGGCCGCGCCGTTGTGTGTCGCGTCACCGGAGTGCGGCGGCTTCAACGATGACGAAGTGGTTCCCAATCCACTCATCGCGTCGATGCAGATCCTCGATCCAGCTCCCGACGTAAAACGCCTCATGATCCTCCCCGACAACCTGCACACTGGTCGACGACTGGGATTCAGCCGAGCTCTCCTGGTGGATGCTGCTGACACGGCCCGTGTCGTCGCAATCTCGACCGGTGTCGGACTGTCGCTCGGACCGGCGCCAGAGGGCTACCAGAAGATCGACAATCCCCCCATCGACGTCGTCGACTCCCCCGATCTTCCCCCGCTCCACGAAGTGTTCGGAGCCCGTCGGAAATCGTGCGGCGTGTGGGTGCTTCCGGCTCTCACCGCCGAACTGGCTTCACCAGACGCCGCTCTGCACATCGGGCCTCAACACATCACCCTGGAGGCCGCCGCCACCGACCTCGTCGTGAGCGCCGCCGGACGCGACGTTCAGATCTCCGACTGGTACGTGATGTTCGTCAACCGCGGCAAGACCGGCCCGTTCCGCACCGTCGGCGAATGCTTCCAGGGCGCGAACGGCGCATGGGGAGCCCGCGTGAACCTCGTCGATGACGGCGAAGGCAGCCGCGTGGTCAGTACGGCCGCCGCGACGTTTCGCTGAGAGCGCGGAGCGCTCGAGAACTCAGACCGGCTGACCCGACAACATGCGCATGTTGTCGCGCAACGACAACTTGCGTTCGGCCGCGGTGAGACCGGAGTAGTCGGCCACCCACTCGTACGGATTGGCGAGACCTTCCGGATGCGGCCAGTCGCTGCCGAGCAGCATCTGCTCGGCCCCGATCACGTCGCGTACCGATGTGATGTCGTCCTCGTAGAACGGGGCGACCCACACGTGGCTACGGAAGGTCTCCATCGGATCACGCTTGTACAGCTGCGGGGTCTTCCCGTACGAACGCTTGAACCGACGTGCGAGGTCGCCGACCCAGCCCGCACCGAGTTCGACCGTGGCGACCTTGAGGTTCGGCACTCGATCGAAGAGGCCATGACAGATGATCGACGCGACGAGGTCGTAGACCGGCCGCTCGACGTGCACACCCATCACCTCACTGAGCGGAGACATCTTCATGCCGGTGTACGTCTGACTCTCACCCCAACGCTCGAGGTAGATGCCGTAACCGGAGTCGGCTCCGTGGAACGCGACGGTCACTCCGGCGTCGGCCGCCGTGTGCCAGAACCGGTCGTACAGCGGATCGGCGAGCGAACGGAAGCGATCCGGAGCCTTCACCGGAGCAGGGCGGAACGTGATCAGACGAGCGCCCTTGGCAATGACGTGCTCGAGTTCGACGAGCGCCTTGTCGGGATCGATCAACGACATGAGCGGACCGGTGAGAATACGACCGTCGCGGTTGTATCCCCAGTCCTCGTCGAGCCATTCGTTGTAACTGTGGAAGGCGGCGTAGAGCATGTCGGGATTGTCGGCCATCATTTCTTCGAGTCCGAGGCCGAGGCTCGGCATCACCCATGCGAGATCGACCTTCTGTTCGTCGAGCAACTTCACACGAGCGTCACGATCGCGCGCCGCCGGCGGGATCGGTCCCATCTTCACGATGTCGCGAATTTCCTTGCCCTCGTGATTCTGAGCTCGGAAGTACATCTCGAGCGATCCGGGCTGACCGACCGGGTCGTAAGTCGGATTCGGGATCAAGGTGAGCAACTTGTTGTTGACGAGCAACGTCTTGCGACCGTCGATCTCGATCCAATGAATCGCGTGACGATGCTGGCGCGGCAGGTGACGCGTCACCGCGTCGACGTGCTCGTAGTAGTGCTGGTCGGCATCCGACAGGCCGTACGTGACGTCGGCGGGAATATTGCGGGCTTCGAGCATCGTCATGACGTTCCTCCTCGATCGGGCGCCGACACCAGGACTGGTTTCTGACGCCTCGTCAGATTGTACGCCACCCTGGCGTCAGGTGGTAGACCCAGAGCCATGTGGAGACCGTCGTGACGGAAAATACTGACTTTGGTCCCACCGGCGTACCGCCGGGCGTCACCCTGGCCGCCGACCGGGACGCCATCCGCGACCTGGTCGCCCGCTACAACGCCAACGGAGACACCGGCCGATTCGCCCAGGTGCGTGATCTCTTCCTCCCCGATGCCGTCATGCGGATCGAGCCGAACGACGAGTACGTCGGAATCGACCGCATCATGGAGATCTTCACCGGCACCAAGTCGACCACCGCGTCTCCCGAACTGACCCACGTTCGACACTTCACGAGTACTCACCAGATCGACATGGACGGTCCCGACCGAGCGACCGGCCGTCTCTATTTCGCGGTCCTCACCGACGTCGGTCTCGACCATTGGGGTCGATATGTCGACGGGTACGCCCGCACCGATCGGGGCTGGAAATTCGCTCGTCGTTCGGTCTCGGTGGACGGATGGTCGGCATCGTCGCTGTTCCCGAGGATCTGACTCGAGCGCAACAGCTCGCGCTCAGAGGCCGGTCGGATCCGGCCGAAATGCTCCTCGCGGACGCTGAACGAATTCGAACGGAACTCCATCCGGGTCGTTCAGGAAACAGATCCACATATCGGGAACTGCCGTTCCTTCGAGCTCGACTTGACGAGGCTCACGCTCGAACGTCCAACCAGCCGCTCTGAACTCCTCGTACGACACTCGTGTGTCGTCGACTCCGACGGCGGTGCGATAGAGGCCAGCCGTGTTGGCTGGAACTGGATGACGTCCGTGCGACGACGGCGACGACCACGCGCACAGCAGAACCTCGAAAGCCTCGTCGGGCAGGCGCATTCGAACGAGTTCGACATTCGCTTCGGTCACCCCGAGGATCTCCTGCCCATCCACGCGATGTCGAGCGACTTCGACGAAACCCATGCCGGCGTACCAGGGAAGCGACGTGGACACATCGGCCACCGTGATGCGCAGGTGTCGCATGCGCCCGGCTCCGTCCTTGCTCCCGGCGTCGCGCACGAGATCGACGCGCGTGCCGAAAGGATCGCTCACCGTGACCATCGGGGCTCCCCACGGTGCGCTCCCCGACCAGATCACTCGGGCACCTTCGGCGACGGCCCGGTTCACTGCGATGTCGACGTCGTCGACGGCGAACCCGATGGCTTGCATCCCCACCCTCGTCGGGTCGGAGATCGGTTCGTCGATCATCTTCGGGGACACCCACTCCTGGACTTCGACAGAAGGGCTGACCCGCGGCCCACGCCAGTCGTAGACGAAAGCCGCGCCGCTCACGATCTCTCCGTCGATACCGAGCAACGACCCGTCGGACGGATGCAGAGGATTGCGCATGGTCTCTTTCATGCCGAATGCCCGTTCGTAGAAACGAACCACGGCATCGGTGTCGTCGCAGCAGTAACAGATGTGCAGGAACCGGCGTGACGGCGGAATCGGGATCGTGGCCATGACGAGCGACAGTACCCGAATGTGCTGCGAAGTCTGTCAGAATCGAACGAGCCACCGACGAAGAGGGATCATGCAGAAAGAACTCGACGGACATCGCCTGGACGGGAAAATCGCCTTGGTCACGGGAGCCAGTCGCGGCATCGGTACCGCCATCGCTCGACGGTTGGCCGCCGAGGGAGCCACCGTTGCCTGCACCGCGCGAACCCTCGACCCTGACCCGAAGTACGAAGGTTCGTTACGTGACACCATCGCCATGATCGAGTCGTCGGGTGGACGAGCTCACGCGTTCCGCTGCGACCTCTCGGTCGCCGACGATCGAGCCCGACTCGTCGACGACGTCCATTCGACAGTCGGACCGGTCGACATTCTCGTGAACAACGCCGCCGTCACCTTCTTCCTTCCCATCGATTCATTTCCCGAGAAGCGTTTCCGGCTCATGATCGAAACGCAGGTCTGGGGAGCGATCGACCTCGCCCAACGTGTCATCCCCGACATGCGAACACGCGGCGCCGGCTGGATCCTCAACATTTCGTCACGTGCCGCGGTCAAGCCGGTGGGCCCGCCGTTCGAATCGTGGTACTCGGAGGGCAACTCATCCGTGTACGGATTGTGCAAAGCGGCTCTCGAACGGCTGTCCCTCGGTATGGCGGCCGAACTGCACAAGGACAACATCGCAGTGAACACACTCGCTCCGTGGGACAACGTCGCCACGCCTGGTGCCGGCGCCCATGATCTCGTCGTCGAGTACGCACTGGAACCCGAGGAGATCATCGCCCAAGCCGCACTCGAGCTGTGCGCCGGCGATCCGCAACGCCTCACTGGTCGCGTCGCCTATTCGCAGCCGCTGCTCGCCGAGATGAGCGTGACCGCACGTTCTCTCACCGGTGGCCCGTTCGTCGGATGACCTGAATCATGGGACGAACGAGAGCCGGACGTTGGACGAACTGGGCCGGGAACCAGAGCGCCACGCCCGCCGCGATCGACGATCCGAGAACGACCGAAGACGTCGTCGCCATCGTCGAACGGGCTCGTGGTGAACGTCGTACCGTGAAGGCCGTCGGGACCGGTCACAGTTTCACCTCCACCGCACTCACGACCGGTCGTCTCGTGACGATGACGAACCTCCGCCGCATCGTCGACGTCGATCGCGCCGGAGGAACGGTCACTGTCGAGGCCGGAATCACGATTGCCGATCTCAACGAGACGCTCCATGGTCTCGGTCTGGCCCTCCCGAACCTCGGCGACATCGCGTATCAGACCATCAGCGGAGCGATCGCCACGTCGACCCACGGGACCGGAGCCCGTCTCACCGGCCTGGCGGGCCAGGTGCGAGCCCTGCGGTTGGTGACCGGCACCGGAGACGTCGTGGATCTCTCACCCGATGACGGCGCATTGTTCGATGCGGCCTGCGTGAACATCGGCGCTCTCGGGATCGTCACCCGATACACCTTGGGAGTCGTTCCGGCCTTTCGGCTACGAGCGACCGAAGGTGCTCAGAAGCTCGACGACCTACTCGCCGATCTCGACGACCACGTCGATCACAATGACCACTTCGAGTTCTTCTGGCTCCCTCACACCAAGTGGGCGCTGACGAAGCGAAACAATCGCACCGACGACCCGATTCCCGCCGCGACCATGTCGTCGCGTTGGAAGCACTGGTATTCCAAGTCGTTGGTGGAGAACTACGGATTCGGGGCCTTGTGCGAAATCGGCCGACGACGCCCGTCACTCATTCCGCGATTGGCGACGGCCCTCCCGTCGAGTGAGCAATCGAGTCACGTCGACGACAGTTTCCGCATCTTCGCAAGCAAGCGCGTCGTGAAATTTCTCGAGATGGAATATTCGATTCCCCGCGAGCACTGCGGAGAGGCCCTGCAGCGGGTGCGTGCGATGATCGATCGTCGCGGTCACCTGGTCAGCTTCCCGGTGGAGGTGCGCTTCACCGCGGCCGACTCGATTCCCCTCTCGACGGCGAATGGTCGGCCGTCGGCGTACATCGCGGTGCATATGTACAAGGGAACCCCGTGGCCCGATATCGAGCGGTACTTCCGAGATGTCGAAGAGATCATGATGGAGTTCGGTGGTCGGCCGCATTGGGGAAAGATGCATTTCCGGACGGCTGCCGATCTGGCTCCGATGTATCCACGGTGGAGCGAATTTCTCGCCGCTCGGGAGCGGTTCGATCCCGAGCGCGTCTTCTCCAACGATTACCTCCACACCGTCCTCGGCCCCTGATTTCGCCCACTCTGTAGCATTCCTTACCTCCACAGCGCACCTGCGCTACAGAGTGGGAGAATGTGCACGATGAGCGTCGGGTGGTGGGAGCCGACAGACGAGGGAATCCTTCTGCGGGTTCGAGTGACTCCCGGGTCGCGCCATTCCGAGGTCGTGGGAGCGGCCGACGGGCGCCTCAAGGTCAAGCTGGCCGCGCGCCCCGTCGATGGGCAGGCCAACGAAGAACTCCTACGGGTGATCGCATCCTGGTGTGGCGTTCGACCGTCCGCTGTGGTGCTCCAGCGTGGGGCAACCTCACGATCCAAGGACCTCATCGTCCGAGGCCCCGCTCAACCGCCAAATTCGCCCACTCTGTAGCGTTCCTTACCTCCACAGCAAACCTGCGCTACAGAGTGGGCGAAATGTGTGGCTTTAGGAAGGGGAACCAATTGGCGGCGACAACCGACTCATCAGCTGTGAAAAGAATCGCTCCCCTCCTCCTCCTGTTGATCGCGGCCTGCTCCTCCGCTGACGAGCCCGGCCAGGCGTCCATTGCGACCACGACTCCGGCGGTTTCCGATCCGACGTCGACAACCACTCTGGCGAGCAGCACGACGTCCTCCACGCCGTCCACCCCGGCGAGCACCGTTCCTCCGACCACCGCAGACAGTGCCATCACGATCGTGTGTGACACGAACGATCCGGAGCCCCGTACGTTCGAGGTTCCACTCGGCTCCGAAGTCACGCTCATTGCCCGCAGCGCCGAGGAACGGGAGTATCACCTTCACGGCTACGACATAGAGCTGGTCGGAACCGAGGTCACCTTCCAATTCACGGCCACGATCGCCGGCCCGTCAGAACTCACCGAACACCCCGGTCACTCGACCGTCTGCACCATCAACTCCTGACGTCGAAATTCACCCACTCTGTAGCGCTCGCTACCGCCAGGGTGAACCTGCGCTACAGAGTGGGTGATTTTCGAGGTTTCTTGAGGCAGGATTGACGGAGGGTCGAACCAGCACTCGGAAGCCGCTGACTAGCCTTTCTTCATGACGGTGCGCCGACTGCCACTCACCCTTCTCACATGTGTCGCCTCGGCGACCCTCCTCGCCTCGGCCTGCGGGGGCGCCGACTCGACCGAAGCCACCACCACGCCGGCCACCTCTCCGGCCTCCACCGTCATCGACCCGACGACTCCGAGCACGGCCGCACCGACTCAATCCGGATTCGGACTCCCGGAGGGGTACGTCGCCCCGGACGGCTGGGTCGAATCCGTCAGCCGATTCGACGACGGAGCGGGCATCTTTGTCGAATCCGTCGACGATCCGCGCTTAACGTCGTTCATCTACATGGCCGAGGGCTGCTGCGACGCCGGGCTCGACGCCTCCTTCGGATCACCGGAACTCCCGACGAGTGGTTCGGCCGACGATCTCGGTGACGGCCTGTACCTCGCGTCGATCTCATCCTGGGATCCGAGCGAACCCGACGTCGCGACGATCGACGTGAGTCGAGTCGTCGATTGCGGATCGCCGGAAGGCGCCGACACTTACTTCTGCCCCGTGTACGACCTCGCTCCCGGCCGTTTCGAAGCGATGGAGTCGTCCGTTCCCCTTCGCCTGTCGCTCGACGAGCGCTTGACGATCCACATCGGTGCGGCTCTCGAACCCGTCGAGGGCGACGAGTACTCCACGAACTACTCGTGGCTCGGCCAAGGCCCGGCCTTCCAACGATTCCTGACCGACCTCTTCGACACCTACTCGACCCTCGTCGTGAACCCGTTCCGCTCCGGCGCGTCACTCGCCGACGTCTCGGAGAACTTGTACGGCGATGACTCGTTCCGAATTCTCGAGATCACCGAGTACGACCGCCTCGGGATCTGGCAGCGACCGGGCCAGCCGGCCCTCGCCTACAACATTCAGGACGGCCCGCTCCCCGTCTGTTACGACACGAGCAGATGCATCGATTCGGGAGCCACTCTCGAGACCCCCCGTTCGTTCGAGTCGCTGATCGCCCGCCGAGCCAGTTTGCACGTGGCGAACGGCCGCATGGCCTTGCTCTTCCCCGGGGACTACACCGGCGGTTGAGCACCGACCCACCTCATTGGAGGCGATGCTGGGAATCGAACCCAGGTAGAGGGCTTTGCAGGCCCTTGCCTCAGCCACTCGGCCACATCGCCAACTGCCTCGGAACAGTTCCCCGTACCTGAGCAGGACTCCCACCCTACCCCGGGTGACCCGGATCTCCTGCTCCTCCCCTGACAGCCGAGGTCAAAGGTGCGAAACTGAAGCGGCGTCACATCGAGGGGGACTCATGAGCAGCACGACCGGAACCACCGTTCTGAAGGGCGGAACGATCATCGACGGCTCGGGAAACCCGGGTTTCGTCGCCGATCTCGCCATGAGCGGCGATCGCATCGTCGCCATCGGAACCGACCTGTCTGGCGATCGGTACATCGATGTGTCCGGCCTCGTCGTCGCGCCTGGCTTCATCGACATTCACACTCACTACGACGCGCAGGTCTTCTGGGACCCCGCCATGACTCCGTCGTGTTTTCACGGTGTCACGACGGTGGTCGCTGGGAACTGTGGTTTCTCCATCGCTCCGACCCGACCGACCGATCGAGACCTCATCGCCCACACGATGGAAAAGGTCGAGGACATGGATCCGGCCACACTGAAAACCGGAATTCCGTGGGAGTTCGAGTCATTTCCCGAATACCTCGATGCCATCCGGCGCCGCGGAACCGTCCTCAACTACGCCGCCTACATCGGGCACACACCGCTTCGCCTGTACGTCATGGGCGACGACGCCGTCGGTCGTACGGCCACCGACGACGAGATCGAACAGATGAGTCGACTCGTTCGCGACGCGATGGATGCCGGCGCCGCCGGTTTCGCATCGAGTTTCGCCGTCACCCACCGCGGTGCCGATGGTCAGCCGATCCCGAGCCGTTGGGCCGACCAGCGCGAGATCGAAGCGCTCTGCAAAGCGGTTGGTGACAGTGGCCGAGGGGTCGTCGGCGTGAACGGCGGAGACAACCTGAGTCTTGCCGACTGCTACGAGATGCAACCCCGCATCGGCGCTCCCATCACGTTCACCGCGTTGCTCACGACTGCGCAGGGATTTCACTTGAAGGCCGTCGAAACACACCGAGCGGGCATGGCCACCGGTGCCGAGGTCTGGCCGCAGGTCTCCTGCCGACCACTCGCCTTCTCGCAGACAATGGTCGAGCCCTTCACTCTCAACACCAATCCGGTGTTCGCCGAATTGATGCCGAAGTCGATCGACGAACGACGGGCGGCGTACTCCGACCCCTCGTGGCGCCAGCGTGTCCGAACTGCCTGGGACAACAAGCAGGGACTCATCCCCCGCTGGGACTCGTACGAAGTGATGGAGTCGGTGGCATCTCCCGAACTGATCGGCCAGCGAATCAGCGTGATCGCGGAGCAGGCCGGTTCCGACCCGTTCGACACATTGCTCGATCTCGCTCTCCTGGAGCCAGGACTACAACTCCGCTTCAAGGCCATGGTTGCCAACGATGACGAAGCAGGTGTGGAGAAGTTGCTACAGGTCGAAGGATGCACCCTCGGACTGTCCGATGCTGGAGCCCACGTGGGTCAGCTCTGTGATGCGGTGGCGTCGACCGACCTGCTCGGCAAGTGGGTTCGCGACAAGAAGGTTCTGACTCTCGAGAACGCTGTCCACAAGTTGACGAAGGTGCAAGCCGACCTGTTTCGATTCACCGATCGAGGCGAATTGCGTGAAGGCGCATTCGCCGACATCGTGGTCTTCGATCCGGCCACGGTTGGCCCCGGCCCGATCCGGCGTGTGCGCGATTTCCCGGCCAATGGCGAACGACTCACCGCTGATCAACCGACCGGCATGATCCACACGTTCGTGAATGGAGTCGCCGTCGTCACCGATGGTCGGCTCGTCGACAGCGCCACGAAAGATCGCCCGGGTCAGCTGGTTTCGCCAGCGGCTCGCTGACCCTCAGCTCGCCGTCAGTTCATATTTGATCGGCAGCGTCTTCAGACCACCGACGAAGATCGTCTTCATCCACTTCGGTTCGCCCGCGAGCTCCACGTTCTTCAATCGGGGCAACAGTTCGCGGAAGAGTGCCTTCAGCTCCATACGCGCGAGCATGGCTCCGAGGCAGTAGTGCACTCCGAACCCGAAGGCGAGGTGCTTGTTGGGCGAACGTCCGACGTCGAACCGGAACGGGTCGGCATGCGCCTCTTCGTCCCGGTTGCCGGAGGGATACGAGAGCAGGACCGACTCGCCGGCCTTGATCGTGGTTCCCCGTAACGAGTAGTCCTCCGTCGCGGTTCGCATGAAGTGCTTGACCGGAGTGACCCATCGGATCATCTCGTCGACTGCGGTGTTCATCAGGCTCGGATCGCTCTGAAGACGTGCCAACTGATCGGGATGTTCGATCAGCGCCAAGAGACCACCCGCCATCGCCGATGCCGTGGTGTCGTGTCCGGCCGTCGCCGTGATCACGTAATACGAGATCGTCTGAATCAGCGACAACGGCTCACCATCGATCGCCGCATTGGCCACCACGGATGCCATGTCGCCGGTCGGATTGGCCCGACGGTCTTCGGTGAGTTTGGCGAAATACGCGAAGAAATCCTGCACCACAGCGATCATGTCGGCGGCGGGATCCCCGTCGCCTCGCTGGAGGTCTTCATCGGCCGATCCGAACAACTCCTGCGTCAGTTTCAGCATGCGCGGGTAGTCGCTCTCGGGCAGTCCGAGAATCGACAGGATCACGTTGAGCGGCATGTACATCGCGATATCGCGAGCGAAGTCGCATTCCCCACCCAATTCGAACATCTTGTCGACGTAACGCTTTGCGTAACCCTCGAGCATTCCGTCCAGTTTGTTGAGGTTCTTCGGCAGGAACCACTCGGCCGTCACGCCCCGAAGGTTGCGATGCTCCGGGTCGTCGACGTGGATGAGCGTGCGCAACATGTCGCCGTTCTCGGCGCGGCGAGCATCGTCCTCGGCGGTTCCGAGAACGGGCCGAGGTTCGTTGAGGAAGATCTGATTTCTCGCCTCGATGTCGAAGATGTCGGCCGACTTCGTGATGGCGTAGAACGGATTGAAGCCGGGCCCCTCCACTCGATGCACCGGATCTTCGGCCCGCAAGAGAGCGCACGCCCGGTGGAAGTAGTCCTCGTCGGCGTAAGCGGCGGGATCGACGAAGACGTATCCGGCTTCATCGACACTCGTGGGCTGGCGATCGGACATGGTTCCCCTCCTGGTCCTGACGTCCACATTCTGCCCGACCGACAACCAAGCGACCAGGGACGAAGGGCCCGACGGTCCTCATGTACGGCGATTTCACCGACCGTCCACCGGATCGGGTAACTTTCTGACGACCCGTCAGAAAGGTCAGGAGGGGCCATGACCACGACTGCACACCGCGACATCGTCGCCACCACGGACGCCGGCGTTCACGTTTCGAAGAACCGTGTCGAGATGAACGGCCAACGCATCGGACCGGTCGTTCATCTGGCCGACGAACGAGCCCGCCTCGCTGCCCTCTCGTGGGAACACTTCGACGTGAAGCGCGTCGGCTCGACGATCGGTGCCGAGATCCACGGAATCGACATCACCAGCGAACTCGCGCAACCCGTCATCGACGAGATTCGTCGAGCCCTCCTCGCCTACAAGGTCGTCTTCTTCCGCGATCAACCGCTGACCCCCGAGCGCCACGTGGCCTTCGCCAGCCGCTTCGGCGAACTCGAAATCCACCCCTTCCTTCCGTCGAACACCGGAGTACCCGAACTCGTTCGTTTCGAGAAATCGTTCGACGTGAAGGGTTACGAGAACACCTGGCACTTCGACGTGACCTGGCGTGAGGCGCCGTCGATGGGCGCGATTCTGCACGCCATCAAGGTTCCCGAGTCGGGCGGCGACACTCTGTTCTGCGACATGTACGCCGCGTACGACGGACTTCCCGACGACGTGCGAGAGCGAATCGACGGGCTCGATGCCGAGCACGACTACATCAAGGCGTTCGGCAAGCAGGTCCCGGCCGATCGAGTCGCCGAGATGCGCGAGAAGTACCCGCTCGTGGTGCATCCGCTCGTGGCCCGACACCCCGAGACCGGTCGCAAACATCTCTACAACAATCCGATTTTCATGAATCGTGTCCTCGGAGTCTCCGATGCCGAGAGCGACCACCTGATGACCGAGTTGTGGCGCGAGAGCAACAACGTCGAGTACCAGTGTCGGTTCAAGTGGGAAGACGACTCGGTCGCCTTCTGGGACAACCGCTCCTGCCAGCACTACGCGAGCAGCGACTACTGGCCCGAGATCCGCATCATGGAACGAGCGAGCATCGTGGGGTCACGCCCTTCGCGCTGAGAACTCGTCGCACAGCTCGAGCTGTCCTGACTAGGGTTCGCCCATGAGTGACGATCGCGGATCCGAACCAGATTTTCGAATCTCGCTGAATCGTGGTGGCCGCGGCCTCGCTGGCCACCCCACCCGTTCCGAGATCCGACTTCTCGACCCGGCTTTCTACGCCGACTTCGACACGCAGACGTCGTGGATGCGAGCCGAAGCGCCCCTCTATTGGGACGACGACACCGGCATCTGGGGGGCGGCATCGCATGAACTCGTCTCGATGATGAGCCGCGAGTGGCACACCTTCTGCTCGGGTCAGGGCTCTCGCCCCGAGAGTTCCGTCCCGTCGATGATCAACTTCGACGCCCCCGAACACACCAAAAGGCGCCGATTGGTCGGGCACGGCTTCACTCCACGCCGCGTGGCCGATCACGAGCCGTTTCTTCGAGCCAAGGTCAACCAACTCATCGATTCGGTGATCGATCGCGGCCGATGCGACATCGTGGCCGACATCGCCACTCCACTACCGATGTACATGATCGGCGAGTTGATGGGCCTGCCGGAAAGCGATCATGACTCCCTTCTGCATTGGTCGGACCTCTTCGCGACTGGCGGAGAGCACATTCGCTCCGAGGTCGAGCAGGCGGTCATCCAGTGGAACGACTACATCATGGCCAAAGTCGCCGAGCGTCGCGGTTCGACCGCCGAGGACCTGGTGAGTCTCATCGTCAATGCCGAGTGGGAAGGGGAACGCCTGTCCGACATCGACATCATGTTCGAAACCATGCTGGTGCTGGTCGGAGGGGACGAGACGACTCGACACGTGATCTCCGGCGGCATGGCTGCGCTTCTGGAGAACCCCGACCAGCTCGCCATGCTTCGTGCCGACCTCAGCCTGCTTCCGGGCGCCATCGAGGAGATGCTCCGGTGGGCATCACCCATCCGCAACATGAACCGAACCGCGACACGCGACGTCGAGATCGATGGCGTCACGATTCGCGAAGGCGACCGCATCCTTCTGCTGTACCCCTCGGCCAATCGTGACGAGAAGGTGTTCACCGATCCGTTCCGCTTCGACATCACCCGAGATCCGAACGACCACGTGGCCTTCGGGGCCTACGGCCGCCATCACTGTCTCGGGGCTCCCCTGGCTCGACTCGAACTGAAGATCCTGTTCGAAGCGCTTCTCACTCGGCTCGACGACCTGAAACTCGACACCGATCACATCGAGTGGCGATCGGGCAATTTCGTCCTCGGGCCGAATTCGGTGCCGGTCACTTTCACCGCCCGCTGAGAAGACTCCCCATCCGATCGATCTCCGCTCGAGCCACGACGACGATCTCGTCACCGCCCTTTGGCAATGACGGCAGATCGGGCATCTCGTCACTCCAGGTCATCGTCAGATCGGACCATGCGCGCCCGTCCCCGACGATGGTGCCCTCGACTCCGAGGCGGGCCACTCGGTCGGACGTGTCGCCGCCATGGGCACCCGAGGTCAATCGGAAAGTCACGAAACCCCGTCTCGGAATGGCGACATGGGACGAGGACGGCAACGTGCCCATCACGATCGTGTAGTCCATCCCCGCTTCCTTGTGCACGTACTTGCTCTTGAAGTCGGGCCGATTCTGCATGTCGATGAACGAACGGCGCGTCGGGTACAGGACGATTCCCATCCGATCCCATTCGCCGGCGCAGCCTTGCGCCACGACCGAACCATGAAAGGCCACGTGAGCGCCGATCCGCTCGAGGACGTCGACCGGTGCGTACTTGTCATCGGCTTCCTGACCCGAAATCGACGACTCCTCGGCGGAGGAGCCCCGGTAGTCGGCCACTTGCTTGTACTTCATGAAGTTGACCATGAAGATCGGACCATCCTCCTCGGGGATCCGAGTGGCCAGATCGGCGGCATAGTTCATGTCGATGGTTCCAAAACGCATATGTCGACCGTACCAGGCCGGCGGACGATGGTGACACGGTTACTGACATAAGGTGGAGCCCATGTCCGACGACCGCACCCTCGATTCCCTTCGCCGGCGCATGGCCGCCATGCATTCGCTCTACGACGATGCATTGGCGACCATGGACGAGTCGCACGTCAACCATCAAGAGCGCGAAGGCACTCTGCCCATCGCGTTCTCTCTCTTCCATTACGCCAACATGCACGACGCGTCGTTCATGCTGTTGACTGGTCAGGCTCCCATCTGGAACGACGATTGGAACGCACGTGTCGATCCGTCGATCAACGATCACGGGAAACATCGAACCGTCGACGAGATGACCGCTCAGCGAATCGGCGATCTCCAGGCCTTCCGCCTCTACATTCGAGCCGTCTTCGATCGAACCGAAGCCTGGCTCGACACTCTCACACCTGCCGATCTCGATCGCGTGGTGATCACCCGTCCGTTTCCACCACAGATCGCCTCCACCTTCAGCGCCCGCGTGGCAGGAGACGCCGGCCTCACGGTTCTGGATGGTGTCGAGTGCTGGCTGTACCAACACGGCCTACGCCACATGGGAGAGATCGAGCTCGCTCGTAGCTTCGTCGGACTGTCCGGAATGACGAGCTAGGGAAGAAGGACTCCCGAATTCAGGATTCCATCGGGGTCGAACGCGCCCTTGATCCGCTTCATCACTGCGATTTCCGCCGCCGACCTCGCCAGATGGAGCCAGTCACGTTTGACCGTCCCGATCCCGTGCTCGGCCGAGATGCTTCCGCTCCGGGCGCCGACCGCCCCCAGAATCGCTTCGGTGAGTCGATCTTCACTTCCTGAGCCGCCGACCACGTTCACGTGCATGTTTCCGTCCGCCACATGACCGAACACGAAGGTGCGAGCACCCGGCCGGACACCCTCCACCACGTTCGGAATCGCATCGACGAAATCAGCAAGCGCACCGAGCGGAACGGTGACGTCGAACTTGAACGGAGCGCCGAGGGTATTGATCATCGGAGTCTGGTCCTCGCGCAACTTCCACAGGCGCGCGCGGTGGGTTCCCGTGATGGCGACGGACACGTCGATGTCCTGGAACTCGGCCAGGATCGCGGCGAGCGATTCCGACTGATCGGATGAACTCGAGCACTCGATGAGGAGATGAGCCGAGCGATCGGGCAGCCCGCTCGGAACTCCTGACACCTCCTCGATCAGATCGACTCCACTGCGGGTCACGAGCTCGGCCGCGTCGACGCAGTCGAGGCGTGAACAGACCGCCGCAGCGATCACCACCGCCTGCTCGATGTCGTCACACGAGACCAGCGCCGTGGCGACATGCGAGTTCGTCGGGACCAACTGCAGTCGAGCCGCGGTGACGACACCGAGTGTTCCCTCGCTGCCACACAGGAGGCCGGCCAGATCGAACCCCGTGTTGTCCTTCACGAGACCTCCGAGATGGGAAACGACCTCTCCCGTTCCGAGAACTGCTTCGACGCCGACGACCTGACGGCGCGTCATGCCGTAGCGAACGACGTTCACCCCGCCGGCATTGGTCGCGATCGACCCACCGATGGTCGCACTGCCGCGAGCACCGAAATCGACCGGATACCGAAGTCCGTACCGTGCCGCGTGTTCCTGAGTCTCGTGAAGCGTGGCTCCTGCACCGACCGTCACTTGTCGAGCCAGGGGGTCGACCTCGCCAAGGTGACGAAGCCGCTGGGTCGAGAGCAGAATCGCGCCGGCCCGAGCGATCGATCCGCCGACCAATCCGGTGTTCCCACCCCTGGTCACGATCGACACCGACTCCTGGCGCGCCCAGCGAACGACACGTGCCACCTCGCCGACGTCGGCCGGACGAACGATCACCGTGGAGTCTCCGCGAAACCGACCGGTCCAATCGACATCTTCCGCTGAGTCGGTGTCGCGCACGTGGTCGACACCCACGATCGACGCCAATTCTCGACGAACCGCCGACCGATCGAGCACGCTCCCAGGGTAACCATCGATCCTCTATGGTGTGATCGTTCAGCCGCACACGTCGCAGAGGGGGCGCACGATGCAGGCACCGACCATCATGTCCGAACTCGACGAGGCCTGGCTGAGCCATGCCCTCGGTTCGAGGATCGAGAAAGTCGTCGCCGAGGTCATCGGAACCGGAGAAGGTTTCATGGGTCAATTGGCTCGGATCCACCTCACCGGGTCCGACTGTCCACCCCGCGTGATCGTCAAGATGCCCACCGCCGATCCGGGTGGTCGCATGATCGGCGAGATGATGCGGGTCTGGGAGAGGGAGCATCGCTTCTACACCGAGGTCGCTCCCCACATGCGCGGAGTGCGAATTCCACGTTGCTTGTATTCCCAGGTCGATCCCTACGTATTGATTCTCGAGGACCTGTCTCCTCTCGCACCCGGCGATCAAGTCGCCGGACCGACTCTCGAACAGGCTCGCACGGCCATCGACACGGCGGCGGCATTGCACAGTTCGTGGTTCGACCGCCCCCAACTTCACACCCTCACCTGGATGCCCGACATCTCCGATCCGATGAGCGCATCCGTCGGCGCGATGTTCGACATGGGTTGGCCGACCTTTCTCGCTCGGTACCAGGACTCGCTTCCGGAACGAGTCCTGCGTTGGTGCGAGGCCTTCGCGCCAACCGTGGTCGACTGGATGACGAAGTACGCGGACTGGCCACTCACCCTCATCCACGGCGACTTCCGACTCGACAACATGTTCTTCGGAGACGACGGCGGCATGACTCTCATCGATTGGCAACTCTCGATGCGCGCCCCCAGCACGACCGACCTCGTCTACTTCCTCGGCACCAACCTGCCCACCGACATGCGGCGCGCCACACAGACCGACCTCATCGAGCGATACGCGCGAGCGATGCGCGCCGGGGGCGTTCCGCCCGAATGGTCCGATCCAGAACGAATCACACAGGGTTACGCCGAGGGCTGCCTCTTCTACTGCACGTCGTTCGCAGCCAGCATCCTCACGCTCGACACCGCCAATGAACGAGGGGCTGCGTTGATGGACTCGCTGGTGCGTCGGGCTTTCTCGGCCGCCGACGATCTCGACGCCGGCAACCGCCTCGGGCTCTAGGGTCCAACGGGTCGCGACGTGCGCTCGACCACGATGTCGGTCGAGGTTCGCCCCGCCTCTCGCCCCGACCGTTCGAACGCGGTCTCGACTCGCCAGTCGGCCCGCTCGAAACGAACATCGGTGAACAGTTCGCTCTCGCGAAAGCGACGTTCGATCGAGACAGCATAGGAATCGACGTCGGTCGCCACTCGAAACCGACCCCCGGGGCGAATCACGCGCGCCAACCGTTCGAGGCGATCGGTCGTGAACAAACGTCGATGAGCCTGCGCGTTCTTCGGCCACGGATCCGGAAAGAACGCCCACATTTCGTCGATCGACGCGACACACAAACGCTCGACCAACACCAGAGCATCACCCTCCACGACTCGCAGGTTGCCGAGGCCGAAGGTTCCGATGTCGTCGAGCAGTCGCGCAATACCCGGTCGATGGACGTCGACGGCGATGACACCGACATCGGGCACGTGCCGGGCCACGTGCGAAGCCAGATCTCCGTTGCCACATCCGATCTCCAGGCAGATCTGGCGACCCGAGGGAAAGACCTCACGCGGATCGAGCACGGGGCCCGACTCGGCAATTCCGAATCGCGGCATCAACGTGGTCATCGCGCTCTCACGACGCGAGCCCAACCGACGCCTTCGTGGCTTGAACGTTCGCGACGTTCCCCACATTTCGGCTCGCTCGCTCACGCTGTTACGGTACCGGCGGATCTCGAAGGAGCAGTCGTGACGATTCAATTGCAGGTCGTTCTGGCCGACTATGCCGTGACTCATGACGGCAAGATCATGATGGCTGGTGCGGGGTGGTCGCAGGTCGGTCCGACACCGTTCGCCAGCGCCCTCGCGTTCATGGCCAAGGTTCCATGGGACATGACCGATCAGCGCATTGCGATACGTGCCGAACTGATCGACGAGGACGGACGAGGTGTGCAGATCAACGGGTCTCCCCTCGCTCTCGAGATCGCGTTCGAGGTTCGGCGACCCGACGGTGTGAAACCGGGTTCTGACATCGACCAGAACGTCGCGATCCAGATCCCGCCGATCGCGTTGGCCCCTGGTCGCACCTACGAATGGCGGGTCACCGTCGACGGACACGGAAACCGCGACTGGAATCGAGTCTTCTTCGTTCGCGAGTGAACGGGGTCAAGCCCCCGGTTCGACGCCCAGAACACGACACAAGGTGTCGATCTCGTCGAAGTGCATGTCGAGCAGATCCCAGAGATCGGGAACGAGTTCGCGACAGGCGATGAGTCCGAAATCGAGGCGGTCGAGGTAACTGTGAACCGTGATGTTGAGACCCATTCCATCGGTCACGATCGAGATCGGCACGTAGTTCTCGAGACGCGCTCCGTCGAGCCACATGGGGTTTCGAGGCCCGGGCACGTTCGAGATCACCACGTTGTTGGGCAGCAGATTGGCCCGGTCGGCCCAGCGAAGACGCGAAGCCAGACGAGTGGCCGCCGTGGCGAGCAGAGGCGAGGCGGCCTGCGCACCGTCAGCAATGGTGTCGGCCGGAAGCAATTCAAACTGCCGCTTGGCCGCCTCCATGGCATCGTGACAACGGGAGATGCGTTCGATCGGGTCGGCACAGTCGGTCGGCAGATCGGCGATGATTCCCGACACCAGATTCGTCCACGGCACTTCTTCGTCTCCGGTGCGGAACGACACGGGAACGAGAGCACGTAAGGGTCGATCCGGAAGAGCGTCGTGCGAGATCAGGTAACGGCGCAAGGCGCCGGTGCAGATCGCCATGACGATGTCGTTCACCGTTCCACCCGAGGCAGATTTCAGACCCTTCAGCGTGTCGAGCGAGGCCGATCTCATGGCGAAGCGACGATGGGCCGTGATCGTCTTGTTCCACGGTGTGGGCGGTGCAGGAGTCAGGGGCAAGCGCACCCGATCGACAGCGGTCGGATGCTCGACGTCTGGGCGACGAGTCACCGTACGAACCGCTCGACGAACTTGGCGAGTGATCCGACTCGCGACCGGCGACCCGACGGAGTCGACCACCCCCTGCGTCACCCGCAATTGAAGGCGTAAAGCACGCACGGGATTGGTGGCGAGTTTCGAGACCGCACGCTGCAAGAGCTCGCTCGCCGACGGAATCGGTTCGGTTTCGATCGCGAGTGGTTCGAGTTGCAACCGATCGTCGGCCGACGAATCGGTGAGCATGTCGAGCAACACGACACCTGCTCCACCGTCGATCGACGAGTGATGAAATTTCGTCATCAGTGCCCATCGACCGTCGGACAGTCCTTCGATGACATAGACCTCCCACAACGGACGCGACCGATCGAGTGCTCGGCCGAAGATACGCGCGACTTGGTCGGCCAACTGCCGATCGTCACCCGGCGGGGCGAGCCCGAGATGTCGCACGTGATAGTCGAGATCGAAATCGTCGTCGACGATCCAATACGGATGATCGAGTCCGAAAGGCACTTCCAACAGCTTCTGATGCAATGGTTCGACTCGACCGGCCAAGGCTTCGAAGCGGCGGTACACCACGTCGTACGGATCGAAGTCGGAAGAAGGACGACTGTAGAGCGAGAGTCCGGACACGTGCCCGAAGGTCGTCGACGACTCCATGTGCAGGAACGTCGCGTCCAATCCGGACAGTTGTCTCATGGGCGCACCGTACCCCTTCTCAGGGGCACGTTCGTCACGATCGGCCGACCTGCCGATACATCGAGTTGCACGCCTCCTACGTTGCCGGCCACCCACCCACTGACCAGGAGGAAACAACATGCACAACGACGAAACCCGAGGTCTCACGACAGGCGATCGACGACGTCGATGGCGACGCGGACTCGGCGTGGCCGGCTTGGCCGTTCTCGCCCTTCCGGCTGCCGCCATGGCGTTCGAGAGTTTGAACGTGTCGGTTCCGCTGATGCCGGCCGTCGGCGAGTCGGATGCTCAAGCCTGCGACACCGACGGTGTCACCACCACGTACACCTACGGAAACACCTCGAAGAACGGAATCAAGGTCACGTCGGCGACCGTGTCGGGAATCGATCCCGATTGCTTGGGTGTGACCGTGGATTTCATGAACGGAGACGCTCTCGTGGCGTCCTACACGTCCGGTGTCAGCAGCACGTCGATGACCCTCTCGACCAACGTCTTCACCGACACGTTCACGAGCGTTCGAGTTCTTCTCGCCCCCTGATTCCGACCCGACGTTCGGGTCACGATTGAAAGGAATGTCATGTCATTACTTCGCAAGCCCTATCTCGAGCTCGACTGGCCCTCATGGATGTCGTCGCGTTTCCCGTTCGAACGCATGGATGGTTGGACCGATCTCATCTCGGAGGCCAGCATTCGTGTCGAAGAATTCGAACATGATGGCGAGTTCGTCATCCGCGCCGAGGCGCCTGGCATCGATCCTGAGAAAGATGTCGAGCTCGCCGTCTCCGACGGAGTTCTCCGGTTGATGGTGCATCGTCAGAAGCAGAGCGAATTGGCCGATGCCCGCCACTACCGGAGCGACTTCAACTACGGATCGTTCACGCGACTCGTCGTTCTGCCGACCGGCGCGTCCGACAAGGACGTGAAGGCGACCTACGAGAACGGAATTCTCGAGGTGCGAATGCCCGTCAACGGTAGCCACTCCAAGGAGAAGCGCATCATGATCGAGAAGCGCTCATGAGCACGGCGACGTTCGGTTCGTCGACCACCGGGTCGGCCGAGACTCACACGTGGTGGCGTCGCGTCCTGCTCCCCCTCGGCGTGGGAGTGGCAGTGTTCACGCCGGTGGCCATGTGGTTCCGGCGGAAGCGCCATCCCGCCACTGAGTCGAACTGATCCGAACGGCTCCTCCCCCGAGTTTTCTGGTGCGGGATCTTGACCTATGCGGTGAGGAATCCTCACCAAAACACCGGGGGCGAACGGCACAGGCCCGGGGAATGACCCCCGGGCCTGTGTGTTTGGAGCGGACGACGGGATTCGAACCCGCGACCCTCACCTTGGCAAGGTGATGCTCTACCAACTGAGCCACGTCCGCAGCGCAGAGCAATCTACCGGGGCAGCCCGACCCGGCCAACACGCCTCGACCGTCCATCACCACGGGTCATCACAGCGGCTCGGGAACCTTCGGGTACCTCGCCGCCGCCACCGTCCCGACCAGGCCGACCAGGACGATCACCGCACCGAGCAATTGGCCACCGCTGAGTTCCTGCTCGTAGATCAGCCATGCGCCGACCACCGACAGCGGCGGACTCAACAACGTGAGCAATGACGTGGTGGTGGCCTCCAGATGCCGACTCGCCCACGTGATGAGCCCGTGGCCGAGAACCCCCGGCCCGAGGACCATCGCCCCGACGCGAACGAAGTCGAGAGACGTCATCGAGCCCAGATCATCGGCCGCCAACACGCAATAAGGAGTCAGCGCGATCGACCCGACGACGAACACACCGGCGAGGAACTCCCAACTCCCTACATCGGCATCACGCAACTTCTTCATCAACAAGAAGTAACCGGTGAAGCACACCACGTTTCCGAGCGCCAACATGTCTCCACCGATGGACGACCCACTCGTGTCTCCACTCGCTCCGATCATCAAGCCGAGTCCAGCGAACGAGACGATCGCCGCCACGACCGCTCGAGACGACGGCTTTTCACCCACCAATCGCCCCGCGCCGAGAATCATGAAGGCCGGGCTGAGTTGGCCGATGAGCGTGGCATTGGCGATCGACGTGTCTCGCATCGCCTGGAATCCCAGCATCATCGACGACGCGAACAAGATCCCGGGTGCGATCGACAGTCGGAGCACTCGCGCCGTGAGCGGTTCGCCGAGAACTCGGGCCAACCCGATCATGACGGGAACGGCCAACCACATGCGATAGAAGCTCACCGACACGCCGGAGACACTCATTCCCCGCACCAACAGTGGACCCACTCCCCAGCCCACCACGCCGATCAGCACCGCCGAGATCGCCACCTCGCGGGCCTCGCGAGGCCGGGAGGTCATGCGGAGGCCGAGTCGGAACGCAGATCCACGCGCAGAACCAACACGCCGTCTTCGATCGTCGCCGAAGCATCTCCGATGATCGCGAAATCCTGGAAGTCGGTCTGAGCCTGTTCGATGAAATGACGTCGCTCATCACCGGCCACCGGAGGGAGAGGACGCTTCTTCACTGCCGCGGCCCGCTCGCGGAATCGGAGCAACATCGCGTCGAGATCGAGTTCAGCCATGTCCCCAATCTACGACTCGGCTCGTCGCACCTCTCGGATCGGGTCAGCCAAGGAGAGGGTCGATCGGACGAAGTGGAACTCCTCTGGGTTCGTCGTCATCGTCGACGCCGTCCGGTTCATCGGCGAACGAGTCGCCGTCGACCGTGTCATCGTCGTCCGAATCGAAGTCGATCACATCGAAGTCGGCCACATCGAAGTCGGTCACATCGAAGTCAGGGACCGGATCGGCGACCATGACGGGGACCTCGTCGTCGACACGAACGTCCACCGCGTCGTCGACCGGCGCCTCCATCGCGACCGCCCCTGGGCGAGCGGCGTCGAGGGCTCGTCGCTGTTCGATCGGGCCTCGGCGGGCGAACTCGCGATCACTCATGACCACCAAAGGTCCGAGGGCATCGGGATCCGGACGGGTCAGACGCCAGAACCACACCGTGACCCCGAGCAAGGCCACCCCGAGGGCGACCAGGCCGAGTGTCACGGCGAGCACGGTGGCCGAACTTCCCGTGTCCGACACGCTCTCGGTGTCGATCGCCATCCACCAGGTCACCAATGCAGTCTCGCGCACCATCCACTCACTTCTGGTGACGTGGGCACCAGAAGGTGGTTCGACCACCCACTGAGGCCCGCTCGAGGACGACACCGTCCCGAGGACACACCTGCCCCGGTCGTCGATGCTCGACCGACAGGTCTCCGGCGTGACTTCCACCCCGGCGGTCGAGTTGTCGAAGAACCGTTCGCATCGATCGGTGAATCGAGGCCACTTCCTGCGCCCCGAGTTGGGCGACCGATCGACGCGGATCGATTCCGACCCTCCACAGAATCTCGTCGACGAGCATGTTGCCCAGACCGGCGAGAGTTCCTTGATCGAGAAGGACTGCCTTCACCGGACCACGCCGACCATCGAGTCGTCGCCTCATGGTCGTCAGATCGATCGAGAAGGCATCTGGCCCGAGCCCCGCACCTTCTCGACTCCATGACACGCGAGCGAAGCGACGAGGGTCCGAGATGGCCATCCAACCTCGATCGAAACGTACGCCGAAACGGAGCCAGCGGTCGTCATCGGATGCGCCATATGCGAGCTCCCCGATCGGGGCGACGCCGTCGACGATGATGCGACCCGACATACCGAAGTGGAGATCGATCGACAGATCGACGGCTTTCTGCCGTGACCCGAGATCGAGAGTCAGAACCTTGCCGAGGCGACGCACACCGACGACGCGTCGACCGAGCAAGGCACTCCCGATTCCGTCCTCGCACACGAGCGGATCCACGTGGGTGACCTCACGCACGACGCGACCCACGATCCCCTCGGCCGCGCGGCGGAAGAAATCGACCTCCAGGATCTCGGGCACGGGACGATTCTCGCCTGCCGCCGAAGGGGTCGTGGCAGAATCACCTCGTGGCCGATGTCGCTCTCACCGTCGGTGCCGTGATCGCCTGCGTTGCGATGCTGGTCGCTGCGTCCCGCATGGAGCCCCATTGGGCCAGTAAAGATGGGCAACGGTTCATCGCCCGCGTCCAAGCCCTCGGCCCACACGACCTTCCCGATGGTCAATGGCGCGAGATGCGATTCCTGGTCGACGGGGATTCGCTGATCGTCGGATCACGAGGTTTCCGCGGCTCTCGACTGCGTGGGCATTACGTCGTGGTTGCCAAGAGCCCGAGTCCACCGGCCAAGAAGGCCATCTATGTCCTGTCGGGCCCTCAGCGCGCCCTGCTCCGTCTTCCCGAGAACAGTCGAGCCATCGAGCGGCTCGACGCCATGCTGGCGGCCCGAGTCAGCCGATCGAATCCAGGAAACGGGTGATCGGAGGCGCGACCTGATCGAAGTCGATCAGGAACGCGTCGTGACCGTGCGGTGAGTCGATCTCGACGTATTCGGCCCGGCCGCCCTGAGCCGACAGAACGTCTCTGATCTGGATCTGCTGGTACGACGGATACAACATGTCGCTCACGATCCCCATCGACAGAACCGGCATCGTGATTCGCTTCACGGCAGCAGCCAAACCACCTCGTCCGCGTGCGATGTCGTGCAGATCCATCGCACGGCCGATGAGGAGATAGCTGTTCGCATCGAAGCGGCGAATCAACTTGTCGCCGTGATACTCGAGGTAACGCTCGACTTCGAACTGCTGATCGTTCGACACCACGCCGCGCGGCTCGGAACCGGCCACGACGTCGCGCCCGAACTTCTCGGTGAACACGTTGTCGCTTCGAAACGTCACCTGCGCGACCATTCTTGCCGTCGACAGACCACGGTGCGGACCCTGTCCAGCCGGAGCGTCGTAGTAATCACCACCGTTGAAATAGGGGTCGTGCAAGATCGCCCGCCGACCGATCGACTCCCAGGCGATCTGTTGAGCACTGGCTTGCAGACAGGTCGCGATCGGCACGATCGACGCCACCCGATCGGGGAACGTCACCGCCCACTCGAGAACTTGCATTCCGCCCATCGATCCACCGATGACCGAATGCCAGCGCCGTACACCGAGGTGGTCGGCCAATCGCGCCTGCGCTCTGACCATGTCGCGAATCGTCACCACCGGAAAGCGCGAACCGTAAGCCCGCCCATCATCGGGATGGGGAGATGCCGGACCCGTCGATCCCTGGCATCCGCCCAGAACATTGCTGCACACGACGAACCAGCGGTCGGTGTCGATGGCTCGACCAGGGCCGACCACTGTCTCCCACCAACCTGGCGTCGGATGCCCCGGACCTGCCCGCCCGGCCACATGACTGTCTCCCGTCCACGCATGACACAGCAGAAGCGCGTTGGACGCGTCGTCGTTCAGACGACCCCAGGTCTCGTAGGCGATCTGCACCCCATCGAGAACGTCACCGCTGTCGAGGGCCACCTTGCGATCGAGGACGAGGAAACGGCGATCTCCCACGGGGTCGCCCGGGCACCAAGCGCCGGTCACCGGGGGCAGATCGTGGATCATGGGTTCGTCTCCGAAAGTCGTACGGTCGGGCCACCCATCCAGGGAAGCTTCGTTGCCGACCGGGTCGGCCACATCCCCAGTTGTCGCCTGACGACGACGCATGGGAGGCACCTTGGGGCTTCCGCCCAGGTTGCCGGGTCCGATCTCTCGGACCGCTCTGGATGAGTCGGGCGAACTCTACCGACTCACGAGAAGCGTTGCTCGACGAGTTGATGACCAGGCAATCCGACCAACGACGTGAATCCGTCGAAGGACTCGAGTTGGTCCAAGCGGTCCCGCATCGTCCCGTGATCATGCAGGTGTGCCGCCGCGTCGGATACGGCCCGGGTGGCCGCCAACAGGAGCGAGACCGGCGAGACGATCAGTCGGAAGCCACGCTCGGCCAGTTCGGCCGGGGTCAGCAACGGAGTCTTCCCCTTCTCGACCATGTTGGCGACGAGCACACAACCATTCAATGCCGAGGCGATCGTGTCCATCTCCGCCACGGACTGCGGGGCTTCCACGAACAGCGCGTCGACACCGAGATCGCGAGCCATTCGAGCCCTCTCGATCGCTTCGGAGAGAGACACGGCAGCACGAGCATCGGTCCGCGCCGTGACGAAGAGATGTTCACGCTGGTCGCACGCGGCACGCAGCTTGGACAGCCACTCCTCGCGCGAAACGACGGACTTGTTCTCCATGTGACCACACTTCTTCGGCCACACCTGATCTTCGAGGAACATTCCAGCGGCGCCAGCCGACTCCCAGAGTTCGACGGTACGAATCGTGTTCATCGCATTTCCATAACCGGTGTCCGCATCGACGACGACGTTCAGTTCCGGAGTCGTTCCGCACACACGCCGAGCCGCGTCGGCCATTTCCGTCTGGGTGAGATGACCCACATCGGGTCGACCGAGCAGAGTTCCTGACACAGCGAAGCCCGACAAGAACGCGGAGGAGAATCCGGCCGACGCCACGATTCGCGCCGACAACGGATCCCACACTCCGGGCATCAGCACGGATTCACCGTTCTTCAGTCGCTGACGGAGATCGTCGCTCCGCGCGCGACCGTTCACCGGACTCATCGCAACACCGCGGTCATCGCGAGACCGTCTTCATTTCGAGACCGTGTTCATTGTGAGACTCCGAGACGTTCGAGAGCAACCGACTTCAGTCGCTTGTAATCAACCTTTCCGTTCGGAGCGCGTCCGATGGTGTCGACGATCACCAGGTTGCGAGGTGCTTTGTACGCCGCGAGTCGTGACTTCACGTGGGCTGATAGTTCGTCGAGGGCCGGAGCGTGACCCGGTTCGGCCTCGACCACGGCGCAGATCGTCTCGCCGAACCGAGAGTCAGGAATCCCGACGGCCACCGCGTCGCGCACCGATGGGTGACGCTTCAATTCTTCTTCGACTTCTTCGGGGAACACTTTTTCTCCCCCGGTGTTGATACACACCGAACCACGACCCAGGAGTACCAGTGTTCCATCGGCGAGGATCTCGGCCCAGTCCCCCGGCACGCTCCAGCGCTGTCCTTCGAAGATCCGGAAGGTCTGGGCCGTCTTGACTTCGTCGCGGTAATAACCGAGCGGAATGAATCCACCCACCGCGACCAGACCACGTTCTCCCGAGCCCGCTTCCACTCGACGGCCGTCTTCGGTGAACACTGCACACGCTGGACCGAGCTGGAACTTGGCCGTCTCCGATGCGACTCCCGCTGCACTCACCGATCCACCGAGACCGACGGCCTCTGAGGAACCGAACGAATCGAACAGGATGACCTGCGGGATGTGCTTCAAGAGGCCGGCTTTGTTCTCCTGGCTCCACATCACGCCTGATGACGTGATCATCAACAGACTCGACAGGTCGTATCGACCGGGTTCGGCCTCGAGAGCGTCGAGAATCGGACCGGCGAAAGCCTGGCCGACGATCACCAGGACCTGGACGCGATGTGTTTCCACCGCCTGCAAGAGTTCGTGCACGTCGAATTGACGAGAAGCCAAGGTGACGACCGTGCCGCCGGCGTTGAGAGAGATCAAACTCGTGAACTGACCGGTGCCGTGCATCAGCGGACAGGCCGGCAACACGACGAGACCGGGCTTGTTCGGGTCGGGACGAGCGGCCAACTCGTCGATGGAGCCAGAGGGTGGAATTCCGAGCACAGCGTTTCCACCGGCTCCGACAACGTTGAATAAGTCGTCTTGACGCCACATCACGCCTTTGGGCATTCCGGTCGTCCCACCGGTATACAAGAGGAGCAGGTCGTCGGGACTGCGACCCCACGCCGGCCGAACCGAACCCGGATCGGCTCGGTCGACGACTGATTCGTAATCGATGGCCCACGACGGAGTGGCCGCACTCCCATCGGCGACGCAGTACCACCTTTTCACCTTGGGTAGTCGCCCGCGGATGCCGTCGAGAAGGTCGGCGAACGTCGCATGGAACACGACCGCTTCGGCATCGGCATTGTCGAAGAGATACCAGACCTCTTCGGGTCCGTAGCGATAATTCGTGTTGGCCGGCGCGAACCCGCCCTTGAACGAACCGACGTAGGTCTCGAGATACTCGGGGCCGTTGTAGAGATAGGCCGCGACCTTCGACTGCTTGGTGAGCCCGGATGCGATCATGTCGACGGCCAGGGCATTCGTCCGCCGATCGAAGTCGGCCCAGGTGAACACGCGACTCCCCTGGATCTGGCACGGACTGTTCGGCACTTTGGCGGCGATCGCCTCGTAGGCGTCGGCGAAATTCCACGTCGTCATGACTCCCCCTTCATCGACGTACCGTAATTCAGTGTCGGCACCGAGGGAAGCGTCAGCCGGTCACTTGGGCAGACCGAGCACCCGTTCACCGAGAATGTTCCGCATCACGTTGGATGTGCCACCCATGATCGTGTAACCGGGCGCATAGGAGAGACCTTGCGTCACGTCGTTCCACAACGTGGCCTCGGCACCGAGGGTACGAGCGACGAACTGAGCGACGTCCCATTCGTGCTCGGTGCAGAAACACTTGGTCGCCGCCGAGAAGCCGGCCGGAGCCTGGTGAAGGACCTCTCGGATCACCAGGATGCGACCGATGCGGAACTTGGTTTCCAGTCGGGCGATCTCGGCGCGCACTCGCGGATCGGACGTGTCGGCTCGATCCCGGGCGATGCAGTACAGCGCGTAGTTCGACACCAACCGATCGATCCCGCCGCGCTCGTGCTCGAGCTGTCGCATCGTCTGCTTGAACGCCCCGCCTTCGGCGCCGACCAGGTTCGCGATCGGAACCCGCACATCGGTGTAGAAGACCTCGCAGAAGTGTCGATTGGTCGTCATGTCCTTGATCGGACGAACCTCGATCCCCGGCGTGTCCATCGGCACGATGATCTCGGAGATGCCGGCATGGGGCGGCCCTTCGGTCGACGTACGACAGATCAGATAGCAGTAGTCGGCGACCTCTCCGAAACTGGTCCAGATCTTCTGTCCGTTGATCACCCAGTCGTCACCATCACGGACGGCCTGAGTCTTGAGCGACGCCAGGTCGGATCCGGCGTTCGGTTCGGACATCCCGATGCACCACACCGAACGCCCGGCGAGGATGTCGGGGAGGAATTCCGCCTGCTGATCGGGCCGGCCGTAGGTCATGAGGGTCGGACCCATTTGACGATCAGCGAACCACATCGCCCCGATCGGCGCTCCGGCCTTGATCAGCTCTTCACCGATGATCAGGCGATCGATCGCCGGTCGGCCACCACCGCCGAATTCGGTCGGCCAGGTGAGTCCGATCCAGCGACGTTCGCCCAATGCCTCGGCGAATTCACGAGACCAGCCGTTGATCCACGAGTCGTTGGCACGGCCGTAGCGCGCGACAGCGTCGATGGCGACAGCCCGAGCCTCGGCTCGAAGTGCTTCTTGTTCCGGTGTCCAGGTGAATTCCACAGCGACCCTTTCCACGATCATTGTGCCTCGTCCACCGGCGTCAGGTCGGATCGACGGCCGCCGCTCATGTCGACATGAGGCACAATGAGGCATGAGCCAGGACGGACTCGACTCCTCGCTTCCGCTGCGACCCGAGACCATCGACGAGTTTCGACGCCTCGGCCACACCGTCGTCCGGGGTCTGGCCTCGTCCGAGGAGATCAACCGGTACGCGCCTGCGATCGATGCGGCGACCATGGCTCGCCGATTCGACCATCGTCCGCTCGCGGAACGAGACACCTACGGTCGCGCTTTCATCCAGGCGGCGAACGTTCATCTGCACGATCCGACTGTCGCCGAATTCGTGCTCGCCCCGCGTTTCGCTCGCGTCGCCGCCCTCCTCCTCGGCTGCCAAGGAGTGCGCCTGTATCACGATCAGTCCCTGTACAAGGAGCCTGGAGGCGGCCACACGCCCTGGCATCAGGATCAGGTGTACTGGCCTCTCGACACCGATCAGACCATCACCATGTGGATGCCGCTCGTCGACGTACCTCAGGAGATCGGGGGCATGACATTCGCCGATGAATCGTGGCGCGAGGGCAATCTCGGCGACTTCACCATCGGCGACGAATCCCATGACCATTTCGACAAGGTCGTCGAACGTTTCACGACGACGACCCATGGACCCTTCCTCGCCGGGGACGCGACATTTCATCGTGGCTGGACTCTCCATTGCGCTCCGGCCAACACGACGACGACCATGCGGAGCGTGATCACCGTGATCTATTTCGCGGATGGTGCGAGGATCTCCGACCCGATCGAACCGAGTGCTCGCTTCGATCACATGATGTGGCTGGGCGGGAAGGCGGCCGGAACCACGGCCGACGGAGCGAACAACCCTCTCCTTTGGCACGAGGCTCGCGCGTGAACCGCCAGTTCCATCTGCTCGCCAAACCAACGGGCGCGACCTGCAATCTCGACTGCACGTATTGCTTCTTCTTGTCCAAGGATGCCTTGTACCCCAATCGTTCCACGCGCATGACCGACAAGACCCTCGAGGCCTACGTCTCGCAGTTGATCGACGCGCAACCCGACGGCGAGGTGAACGTCGCATGGCAGGGCGGAGAGCCCACGTTGATGGGTGTCGAGTTCTTTCGCCGTGCGCTGACGACAGCCGAGCGAACCAAGAGACCCGGACAGACGCTGGTTCACACCGTGCAGACCAATGGCGTCCTGCTCGACTCCTCGTGGTTCGAACTGTTCGTCGAGTTCGGCGTTCTCGTGGGTCTGAGCATCGACGGACCAGCGGAGGTGCACGACGTGTATCGCCGTGCCAAGAACGGCGACGCCACACATGCCGCCGTCGAAACTGCGTGGTTCGGCCTGCGACGAGCGGGCGTCGAGACCAACGTGCTCTGCAGCCTCTCGGCGGCCAACGTCGATCGACCTCTCGAGGTCTACCGATACTTCCGCGATCACCTGGGGGCTCATCACCTCCAGTTCATCCCGATCGTCGAACGAGCCGACTCGATCACGTTGTCGATCGCCGAAAAGGGCTGGAGCGACGTTCCCGGCCGTCGGCGCATCCTTTATCAGCAACACGGCGATCTGGTCACCAGTCGGTCGATCAGCGGCGTGCAGTACGGCGACTTCCTGACGACGGTGTTCGACGAGTGGGTGGTCCGCGACGTCGGTCGAGTGTTCGTCCAGTTGTTCGACGTGACTCTCGGATCACACCTCGGACTTCACACCCTGTGCATCCATTCGCCGACGTGCGGGGACGCACTGGCCCTCGAACACAATGGTGACGTCTATTCGTGCGACCATTTCGTCGAGCCCGATCATCTGATCGGCAACATTCACGACACGCCTCTGCGAACGTTGGTGGACGATCCGCGACAGCGCGCCTTCGGTCGGCACAAGAACGAATTGTTGCCTCGAATGTGTCGCGACTGCGACGTCCTCTTCGCTTGCCACGGAGGTTGTCCGAAGGATCGATTCTCGAACACTCCCGACGGAGAACCAGGCCTGAACCACCTGTGCGACGGCTATCTGCAGTTCTTCCGCCACAGCGGTCCGGCCATGGGACGCATGGCTCGACTGGTGTCGAGTGGCCGCTACGCCGACGAGATCATGACCACGCGGCCGTGAGTCGTTCGACCCACTCCCACAGGGCCTCGCGACGTTCGGGGGTGTCGGAACGAGTCGTCATCGGGAGTCGATGAATCGGACGTTCGGCCCGATCGCACCAGAACCGACCCGACCGCAACGGAGAGGGCGTTGCGCACAACCACGTGATGGTGTCGGCCCCCTGCTCGGCAGTACGGAGGACCGGTGATGTGACTCGCGCGAACCCCGGTAGCGATGAACGGACGCCCGGTGTGTCGGCCCATCCGGGATGCATCGTGGCGAACAGGACGTCGGGTCGGACCGTCGCCCACTGTTCGACCAGCGTCACTTGCATACGCTTCGCCAACGCGTACTGACGAGTGCCGTCGTAGCGAACCGGATCCATCGGATCGGATCGCGCCACATCATGAAGCGACGCGCCGTACATCCCGCCCGATGACACCCAGATGGTCCGCTGGCACGGCAACCGCCTCGTCATCAGATGCGGTGCAAGAACGTGAGTCGCAATCGTCGCCTCGAAGTTCTGCGCGGTACGCGTCATCCGACTCAGAAGAGCACCGGCGTTGTGAATCACCGCGTCGGGAGCCGTGCTGGTCGCCAGTCGGTCGCCGGCCCGCGCGACGGCATCGAGGTCGGACATGTCGGCGATCACCATCTCGCAACGCGATCCGAGTTGGTCGGCCACTCCCCGTAGTCGCGACTCGTTGCGACCGACGAGGACGAGATCGGCCCCCAGATCGTGCAATTGACCGGCCGCTGCACGTCCGATGCCCGACGTCGGTCCCGTCACCACGATTCGCTGACCAGTCAATGCGCCGGCCGGCAACGATTCCCAGGACGCTTGCCGAGAGCGAACGGCGAATCCGACGCGGGAGAACCCGCCGACGACGGACAGATCGAGGAGGCGGTCGACGGCGGATGTCACCCGGCCATTCCACACCGTGCTTCGGGTCGATGCCAGACTGGAGCCGTGAGCGATTCGTCGAACTCTCGTGATCACGGGCACGATCACCGGCACGATGTACATCCCCACGTGCACGGACCCGATTGCGGCCACGTGGCGGTCGTTCATGGCGATCACGTGGACTACATCCACAACGGTCATCGACATCACCAGCACGACGATCACTGGGACGAATG
>VFQT010000573.1_pt1 | contig 52625 bp, 64 predicted proteins | sample 3512381 | NCBI WGS metagenome assembly VFQT01 (sample SAMN10412376, study PRJNA504923) | tailings metagenome | isolation source: Relicate 2 Philex TSF3 active mining site | place: Philippines: Tuba, Benguet | collected 2017-08-29
TCGAAGCTCTGCTCGAACCTCAGTGTCCGCAGCACGTTTTCCTGCCATGGCGAAGGGATCAGCAGATCGCCCGCAGGGAGCGCCTGGAACCCGACCAGCGTGGCCTTGCCCTCCGCCGCGCCGACATAGCCAATGTCAGGAAGCCGGAACTCCACGTAATAGGGCGACACGCCCGGCGTGAAGGTGAACACATAGACGCCCGGATAAAGCAGCGTGTCTGTGAATATCTCCTGTCCGCCGGCGGTTGATCCGGCGCGCATCTTCAGCGGACGCCGTTCGACCTCGAACTGGAAGGTCGCTTCTGCGTTCGGGCTTGCCGTGGTGATGCTGGAGCGCGCCACCGCTTCGCTGCCCGATGTCGTGACAAACGCCACGTCTGCGCCGCTGACCGTGATACCCATTACGGCAGCACCGAGTTAAAGCCGCCCTCGGTCGTCGAGATCCACTCATAGTTGATGTCGGTGTAGAACGGATCGCCAATATCGCTGGAGCCCGACGAGATCGGGGCGCCGCCGCCGGTCGGCGGAGCCGCAGACTGGTCCGACCATGCACCGATTGTCTGGGCCGTTCCTGTGATCTGCACGTAGGCCTCTGTCGCGTTGTCGATCAGCCTGATCTGGTTCGCAGCCAGTTCCAGCACATAGGCTAGAGACCCGGCCCGGACGAAGGGCCGAAGAACGCCAAGGCTTTCACCCTCGGTGACGGCCTCGTCGTCGTCCTCGTCCAGTTCAACATCGCCATCTTCCTCTGTCACAACCGCAAGGGCCGTGATGTCGTCGAGGAATTTCGAGCCGGGAGCCTTGGCCATCTTCCCCTGCGTGTAAGGAAAGATGTTCTCCATTGTCTCCGCTGTGCGGGCGTAAAGCTCGAGATCGGCCCGCGCCAGCGTTTCCTTGTCGACCTCGCCGCCATTGAACGCGAAGAACGGAGGATTGGCCTTCGCCATCAGCGCATGTACCGGCGCGAGAATCCGGCCCTCGCATTCTCGTACTCACCCGGCGGGATCGTCCACGCGCCATTCTGCTGGGCATCCCACAGCCTGGCTTCCGCCATCAGGCGGCGTTGTGTCCGCTCAAGCATTTCGCGCTTGTCCGTTCCGGTTCCCGTGATCGGGCAGACCTTGAACGCAAGCCGCGCAGCCAGAGCGCCTGCAAAGACCTCTGGCCAGCGGCCGGGACTATCGATCACGGTTCCATCGACATAATCCAGCCATGTCGTTTCATGGTCGGACAGTATGCGCCCGCCAAAGTCCAGATAGGCAATGGCGGACGCATTGGGGTTTTCCGACCCCGCTACCTTCACAATGCGACGACACCCTGCCGGCTTGCCGAACCCGTAGTTCCAGCCATCAGGGGCGTCCCCGACAGCGGCAAGCTGGACCTTGGCCATCGCAAAGTTCCAGGTGTGCAGCTCGAACATCTTCCGCACCTCGCGGTCATACGCATTGCGGATGCGCGTGACCCACTCGGTGTTCTCGTCCGGATCGGTCGTGGGCGGTTCGCCCAGCCACTCCAGCGCGTCGTTGAAGACATCAAGGGTGGTCGACATGTCCCCACCGCTTTCTCTGTCTGATCAGGCCAATGTTTGCTTGTGACGTTCCAAACAAAACTGCCGCTTTGCGCTGCGAAAGCTCAGACGCTCTGATCATACGAATTTGAGCCTCTGTGAGCTTCGCCGTACCCATCTGTTCGCCCCGATAGCGCGTGCCATGCAACAGCTTATCGTCATCGTTTTCTTTATGACTGGCCCAACGAAGGTGTCGCCAGTTCACGCAACGCGGGTTTCCGCAGGAGTGGGCCGCCTCTGCTTTCGCGAAAGGCGGCGCCCCGTGATAATGTGCACATACCAGACGACTTGCGCGCTGCGTCTTGCCTTCAACGCGGACACTTCCGTATCCGCCATGGATGGTTCCATATGGCCAGAGCAGACATTCCGCAGAATCGTACTCGTATGCGCGATGCAGAAAGGCGACGCAGGCGCCTTTCGGTGTGCCGCCTGCGCTATGATCTCCATACTTCTTCCACCGTTGCCAGTGCGACGAGCAAAGCCCGCGCCCGACCGGCTTCTTGGAGCACCCCTCAACGCGACAGGTCATCAGGCCGCCTCAGTCTCGACCTGCGTATCTGTTGCAGCACGCGGCTGGCGACCTCGCTTTTTCGGAGCATGATCCGCCTCAGCCTCTTCCGGCTCGCCGCCAAGCTCGATGATCCTCTCGCGCGCCGCCTCCGCCGAACGGAACATCGCGGCCTTCTCCACATCGCGGTAGAAGATCGTCCACTTCCGCTCGATGCCCATGTATTTCATCGACCAGCCTTTCGGCAGGGTGCCGACTTCGAAGGTGATTGGGCCATGCACGGCGCCGGTGATGACCTTGTCCACAGTCGGCAGGCACGCGCGCACCATCAGGCGCACATACCATGTCCAGTCGGACGGGCGGACATCGATGAAGTCGCCCTCGCGCAGGAGCTTGTCGGTCGGCCCGCGCGCCTGCATCTGGCCGAAATATTCCGGGGACAGCACGTCGTCGAGCGAATGCCCGACCGGCAGCGTCGCCACATAGGTTCCGAACTGCTTGCCGTCGCGCTCGATTTCGAGGACGCCCTTGGTGGGGCAGCGAACCGGATTGGCCATTGTATCTCCTGAAAATGAAGGGCGGGAGCCGAAGCCCCCGCCCAGTTTGCGTCACTCGGGGGGCGAGTGATCAGTCCGAGTTGGTGACCGTCAGGGCGGTCACAGCCGTCAGGTCGGCAGCGCCAGTCGTGGCGTTGAGACCCAGAACAACGTGAATGCCCATCGCGGTCAGGATGTTGGCCGTGCCAGCCGCGGTCTGCATTTCTGAGGTCGCGGTCGGGGCAGCGGTCGTCCAGATGCGGTGATAGACGATGTCGCCCTTCTGCATCCCGCGCTCTTTTGCGTCGGAAATGTAGCCGGCGGTATCAACGTCGCCCGTCACATCGACGGAGTCGTAATACCAGATCGTCATGCCGAGGGGGCCGCCGCTGTGCGCCAGCATCCCCAGTCGTGCGGAGTTATAAGCCATAGTTCAGTTCTCCTGGTTGCTGGGGGTTAGGCGATCGAGGCGGTGTCGTCGTGAACAGCGCGATAGACGCCGCGGGTGAGCACGAGCGCAGCGCAGTGGACAACCTTGACCCACGTGCCGTAGCGGTCCTGCTCCTCCTCGTAGTACATGTGCGTCTGCGGCTCGCCGTCGATCTGGTGGCCGATCGCATCACCCGAGAAGATGTAGCACTTGGCCGTCGACGTGCCCTTGCCGGTGAGGCCGGTGTGGCGAAGCCAGTTGACGCCAAGCCACTTGCGATACTGACCAACAGGCGGAGCGCCTTCGACCAGCGGCTTCATGTCATTGTAGTCGATCGACACGAAATCGTTGATCGTCTCCATCTGGAGCCAGGCGTTCGGGGTGACGAGCCCCCAGACGTTGCCGTTCCAGTCGACGTCAGCGTTCATCAGCTGCGACACCCACGTCAGGAACGTGGACTTGACGCCGAAGTCGATGGCGCTGCCGGAGTTGATGGCGTTGGACGAACCGTCCAGCACGTCGATGATCGACTGGTCGATGGCCTTGTTGATCGAGGCCCGGCCCTTGCGGGCGTGCGCCGCGCGGGTGTTCGGGTTTGCGCGGAACAGGTCGAACGCGTCGATGTTGAACTTCTTGAAGTGTTCTTCCATCGTCCCGGACTTCTGGCTGAGGCCCAGTTGCGAGACCGGGATGTCGCCGTCGCGGGTGCGGACGTTGGCCGCGTCAGAGGGATCGACCACATCCCAGTAGACCGTCGAGCCCTTCTGGGCGCCGTCGTTGCGGACGCATTGCTTCAGGAGCGCGGGTTCGCGGTCATAGTCGTACTTGAACTCGTCGTTGTACTGCGTGCGGAATTGCGCAGTGATTTGATTGACAGCCATGGCTGCTCATTTCCTTGTGTGAGGATTGATGACAGGAATGGCGATTCCGTCTGGTAGCGGGTTGACCCTTGCGGGCGCCGCTTCCCAGTCTTCGATTCTTCACAGCGCCGCTTGCACGGGTTGACTGCGCGGAGGTGTCCTGGCCCTGATCGCCGGGGGCAGGAGCCGTCCTACTGGGCCTGTTGGCCCCGTTCCTGATGCCGCGCTTCCGCAGCATAGATTTCCGCCAGACGACGTTGCGTCTCGGGAGAATTGTACTTGGCGCGGTTCGTCGACCGCCACGACATGATCGTCTCCTTTTCCTTGGCCAGCGCGTCGGCGGCATTCACGCCGTTGCGGCCAGCTTCAAGGAACACAGGGTCTTCCATCGTCATGCGGCCAACCTTGGCCATCGCCTGAATGAACTCGACATGATCGCCAAGGCGCGTGCCATCGGCCATCTGCATGTCCTTGATCTCGGCAAAGTCCTTGCCGAAGAAGTGCCCGATCGCCTGCTCGGCAAACATCAGGTTCCGCTTCTTCTCCTGGCCGGGCCAGATCTTCGACAGGAACTCCTCGGTCTTCTGCTTCTGGATGGTGGCCGTCGCAACCATCTGCGCCTCGGCCTCCTCGCGTTCGGCGTAGAAGATGCGATGCGCCTCGTTCACCACGCTGGGGTGCGCCATGAACCCGCCCGCCTTGTGCAGCGCCGCGGTGATGGCGTCGAGCCGGCCCTTCTCGGTGTCGCTCAGTTCCAACCCTTCAGGCGGCTTGACCGTGATCTCGTATTTCTTCGGATCGTCGGGGATGCCCAGCGTCTTGTTGAACGCAGCGCGATCCTCGTCCGTGGCGTCCTCGCCCAGAAGCGGGACCATCTTGCCCGAGTTGAGGCGCGCATCAGCCTCGAAATAGCTCTTGCCGAACGTCGACAGGCTGTCGAAACGCTCGAGGCGCTTGGCCAGTTTCTTGTCCTCGCCAGCAATGGCGCCGCGCCAGTCATAGTCCGACCCGGACGACGTTGTGCTGGTCTCGGTCCTGGTTGGCTTGGCCGTGGTCGTGGCCGCAGGCTTTTCCGTCCCGGTGACGGTCGTGGCAGCCTCAGTTGTCGGCTCGGTCGTGGTCGTTTCGTCAGCCATTCTCATTCTCCGTTAACTGGCGGGCGTTGGCCGGCACAAGGTTCACCTCGGCCATGGCGAGAAGTTGTGTCGCCACCCATCGCTTGCCGCCCATGAAGGCCCAGAACTCGCCCTGCCCGTATTCCGACTGGGCAACGCCGCACATCTTCAGCAGGTAGGTCGTGAACTGGATCTGCTGAACCTTGGTCGCCGTGCCCTTGAACAGCGCGCGGATAGCAGCCGCCTCGTCCACATTCGGAACTGGCGGCTGGTCAGGGCGGAGCCGGTCAGCCATCCGTGCCCGTCTGCGCCGGCATGCCGCGAATGGTGGCAAGTTCCACCTTGTCACCAGCGGCTGCCAGCAGGCTGTCGATGACGGCGATGCCGCCGGCCGCCTGATTGGCGCGGCCGACAGCCTCTTCCTTCATCTCGACAAGCACCTTGCGCTTCGCTTCAAGCGCCTTGCGTTCCTCGTGTGTCATCAGGTCAGCGTGATCCCGAGGAGGCCGGTCGACGTCTGATACCAGAGCTTGCCCGTGCCCGTGATGGCCGTGGCAGCCGCAGCCTGGTCAGCATAGGGGCCGGCGATATCCGACAGGGTCAGGAACCCGTTGAGCGCCACCGCGGAGATCAGTTCATCGAACGTCATCGTCTTCGGCACGCCGTTGTCCGACACGATGATCTCGTCCGTGGCCGGGACCACTTCCGAGCCCAGCATGCTGGTCGTGACGCCCGCGAACTGAGCCGCCACGCTCTCCACAACCGTGATCGTCTTCATGACGCCGGCATCGCTGAAGAGGTATTCGTCAGTCGCAGCGGCGCCAGAGCCGGTCATTTCCGTGGTGATGACGACAGGCCACGCCGTGAAGAACTCCGGCAGCGTCATCTTCTTCGAGCCGGCCGTGGTGGCCGACACATCCACGACAGGCACAAGATCGCCCACCGCCGTATTCGCGCCCGTGAGCGCGGTTCTATCGCTAACTTTGCCCATCAGGCAGCCTCCTCATAAACGATTGACGTTCCGTCTTCTTCCAGCGCCTGGTCGCCACCCTCTTCAAGCTCGACAGCGCCCGGCGAGAAGCCGCCGATCGTGTCATTCGCATTGAGCTTTCCATAGACCAGCCATGCCACGGGGCCGGTATCCAGCGACGTGATCATGAGCCGGAACTTGGCCGCGACGGGGACTTCGACAATCACCACGTCAGCCGCCGTCCATGTGTCCGTCGTGAACCAGGACGAGGTGTCAGCAAGGTCGATCTGTAGCGCGACCGTGCTCGCCCCCGCCGTGTGATCCATCTGGAGGTAGAAATCATCATAGGCCGTGAACACGACCGATGGGTCATTGGCCGCCGTCAGCGAACCACTCAGTCTCGTCGCCATCAGACTTGCTCCTGCATGGCTTGCTCCAGCTTGTTGATATTCTCAGGCCGCGCCTTGAGACCCATGTCCAGCATCGCCGCGGCTTCCTGCTTCTGCTGTTCCTCGGCCTGCGCCTGTGCGCGGCTCGCGCGCATCTGCTCGACCAGCTTCGCATCACGCAGCCAGTCCACAGGCAGGTCTTCCATCCGACCGCGCGTCACCGCGTCCCAGTCCACATTGTCCATCGAGTCCGGCGCAACCTGCGCCTGCGCCGTCATGTCCACCACAAGGGCGGTGGCCTTCTGGACCTTCAGTTCGCGATAGGCCTGGCTGAGAGGCGTCTCGAACTCGAAGTCCACCTCCGCGCCTTGCAGGACTTCAGGCATCCCTTCCGGCACGCCGTCGATCAGTTCGCCAAACGCGCCCTTCGCATAGGCCCGCTCGAACACAGCGTCCATCAGCTGCGCGTTCTCGGCCTCCATCGGCTCGAACACCGGGGCCGCGGAGCGCACATACTCCTCGATCCACTTGCCGGCCTCGTAGGCCGTCATCTGCTTGTCGGGCAGCTTGAGCAGGTTCTGGAAGAAGATCCGCCCATGCTCGATCGCCAGCCGGTCAGCCAGTTCAACCCCGAACCGGGGATCACCCGTCTCGAGGCTTTCAATCACCTTCCGGTTCGTGTCGCCCAGTGCAGAGGCGTCGTAATAGGTCACAGCCCCGGCGCGCAGGTTGATCTCGCCCACCACCGCATCATGCGCCGCCACCTTGGGCGGGTCGACACGCCATTCCACGCTCTTGAGCAGGGCCTGCTGCGCCACGTTGAGGGTCCGGGCATCCGCCAGCGCCACGCCAGCGCAGGGAGAGCGTCCGTAAGGCTCGCCCGATACCGTCATCCAGCGGCGGACAAGGTACGGGAACCAGTTGAAATACCCTTCGCCGAGCCCGGCTTCCTTCTCGTCCACCTCGCAGGCGAGATAGATCGACATGAACTTCGCACCCCGGCGCGGGCGCTCGTCCTTCTCGTACTCGTACTCTTCAAGAGGCGCGACACAGCGCTGGATTCTGACTTCCCGCTCCGGGTGCTTGTCCAGCGCCTCGCGCCATTCCTTCGGCAGATTGTCCTTGCCAAACAGCATGGCCGCCTGGCGAAGGGTCATCTCCATCTTCTCGTGAATCTCGTCGACCGCGCCTTCATGGTTCTCGGCCCACGCGCAATCCTTGAGATGCGCGCACGAGAACAGCAGCCCCGATCCCTCGTGATTGTAGGTGTGGCGCACGATCGCGTTGCCGAAGCAGACATAATCGTTGTCGCTCTCGGACATGGCGCGCGTGAAATTGGCCTTGGGCGAATAGACGATGTTGCGCTGCGTCTTCGTGGCCTTCTCCAGCCACGTCCTGGCGGCCTTGTCCTCCATCAGCTTGTCAGGACGGACAACAGCCTTGAACCACTCCTTGCCCCGCGGACGCAGCATCGCGCCGAGATTGTTGGCCATGTCGCGGCGCATACGCTGAGGAACGCTTGTGAATATCCCGTCATAGCGCTCGTCGCCTTCGCCCCGATCGCCAAAGAAGTCGGCGCGCTCGGGGTAGAAGATTTCAGCCTGCGCCTGGAACAGCGAGTTGTAGGCGTCCCGCTTGACGAACAGCTGGCTCCCCCGTTGGAGCCACTTCTGTCCACGCTCCCTCAGTCTACCTCGCGCCCGACCTCCTTCATCAAAGGGCATTAGCCATTCACCCTGCACTGACCGAGCTGAATTTTCGTAATTTGCTGCTTGCTGACGCCAAACGCGGCGGCTAGCGCCTTGCCCGTCACGACGCCACGACTGTTGATAATCTGCGCAACCTGAGTGCTGGATAATTTGCTTGCTGGGTTCTTTTCACCAAAGCCGTCGGTTCCGTGACGCACGCGCTCGCGCTGATTGACACTGTGCGTGGCCCAGTACAGGCACCACGGATTTACACATCCGAGATGGCCGTTCCCGCATGAATGCGCTGCTTCGTGGGCTTCGGTCGGTGGCGTACCGTGAACAGCTTCACACACAAGGCGTGACACGACCCAGTTCTTTCCACCAATCCGGACGTTTCCGTAACCCGCGCTGGTTCTGGCATAGGGCCAGATCACGCACGCTGATTGTGGAGGAAGCGCAGCCAACTCATCCAAAAACCGACGAGCTTCGCCATATTTCGCACGCGCCATCAGCCGAGCACCGTGCCCGACTGGTAGCCGTCATCGCCAAGCTGGCCGCCTGAGAGGATGGTGGAAGCGACGCCCTTCCGCTTCCTGGCCATGCGGCGCTGCTGGCGCTGCATCTCGAGGATGTCCGGGTCGGTCTCGGTCGGCAGTTCGGTGGGCTTCTCAGGGCCCTCCATGACCTCCCTGCGCGCCTTTTCCATCTGCGCCGCGGTGGATCCGAGGAGAGGCGATGTTGGCGACTTTGCTTTCTTGAGCATTTAACGCGCCTTTCGACCAATGACCTTGTCGTACTGTTGTGAGACGGGCGGCAGGCTCTCTGGCCGGCGCTTCGCTGTCGCCGTCCTCAAACTCATCCGCTGCGCCGCGGGCTCCGCCCATGCGAAGATGATCGACCACGCGATGTCAGGGCTGCGCCCGATCCGCCTGGAGACCTCCTCATTGTCCTCGATCTGGATGACCGAGCGCATGTCAGCGTGCGGCTTTTCCCGGAACGACGTCAGTTCCATGAGTATTTCGCGACCCGGCGGCAGGGCGATGTTGTCGCCCGTCTCGGGGTCCAGCCCCTCCCGCATGCGCCAGATCCATTCGGCACGCTTGTTGGCGAATGAGCGTGTCCGTGTCCTGTCATAGGCAACGGAGCCAGCGGCGCCCTTGCACCGGACCACGTTGAAGCGGTTGCTCTCGAGAACGTCGGACAGCCCGCCGCCATATCCACCGCCGCAGTCAATGTTGATCTGCGGATCATCCTTGGCAGCGCTCGCCACCATGGCGACCTTCTGCTCCAGGCTTTTGACCTCGGCGCCCGGCTTGATCTTCGGCTCCCCGAACACGACCCCGTGCAGGGCCGTGCAGACCATCCTGTCAGCACCGCCATCCGCCACGTCGACCCCAAGCGCCGTCATGGGCCGGGTCTGGATCTCGCCCTTCCGCATCATCCAGCGCTGCTGCGCCTTGAGAACCCACTCAGCCGGGATGACCTGGCGATCGGCGTCCTCCAGCGTGGTGGTGAACTTGCCCTCGAGGTAGGCGGTCTGGAGATACTTTGGCAGCGCCGCCAGCTGTGACGCATACCCGCTGTCAAGCAGGTCGGGATTGTCGCTCAGGCTGGCCGGAATGAATGTCCGGCTCTTGGGCCTGACCTCCATCTCGTTGCCGTTCGCGTCAGTGACCAGCGAAACGTAATCCTTGTCGACCTCGATCTCGTGGCCGTTGACGTAGCTGTAGTAACGAAGCTCGCCCGGCTTGGCGGGGTTCGGGTGCTCGGGGTCCAGCCACGGGCCAAACCACTCGAATATCCACAGCCCCTCAGGCGTGATCGGCGGGTTGGAGGCCAGCACCGCACGGCAGCGCTGACCAGGAATGGCCGTCCGGTTCCAGCCGATGATGAAGCGGACGATTGCTTCCTGAAACTGCACCGCCTCATCAAACCCGATGAAGTCCGCAGCGCGTCCCTGATAGGCTTCCGCCTCCTTTGGCGTCTCGAACGCGCCGAACTCGACCGCCCGCCTCAGCCTGCCGGGCACCTGCCAGACGTGCTTCTGCGAGTTGTAACCCGTCGACGAGCCAAGGATCTGATGCAGCGCCGGCGCAAGACCGCCCTCGCCATCGATATCCTTGAACTGGCGACGGAACAGACGGCTGACCCGGTGCTCGTTGATCGCCAGGCCAAGCAGAAGCTGGGATTTCCCGCCGCCCGCGGCTCCACCATAGTAGAGCAGGTCAGCCGGGCTGAAATACGCCTGCGTCTGAGGGCCGGGGTTCGGCACCCACAGCATGCCAGCCGTGGCCCGGTTCGCCGCCTTCCTGATCTCCTCGCGTTCGTTCTCCGGCAAAGCGGTCAGCCGCTTCACCAGGTCATCGAGCATGTTCATTTGGAATGTTCTTGCTCGCCCAAAAGTCTCGGCCCGGCTTCAGGCGAGCCAACACGCCCCGATTTTGGTAATCGCTGCCCTATTCAGCGCTCTGCGCAGCCTTTGAGAGCAAGAATGCTGCTTTGCGCGCCTCGCCGCGGAGGTCGGGCGTGTCGGCATCGCCCTCTGCGCCGATGTCTTTCGTGTCGACGTGAGCCTTCTCGGACCAGCCGCGGAAGCGCTGCGCCATGTATTTGAGGTTTGCGGCGCCCTGATACTCGCTGGGAGGAAGTTGCAGGCCGTTTCGGATCGATCTGGCCCAATATCCCTCTGCCAGATCCTGCGCGCATGAAAGGCTGTCAGAAAAATCTGGGTGAACTCTCGCCCATTCGTAGAGGGTTTCGCGTGTGACCTCGAACTCGGAGGCCATTTCCGCCATGCACATACCCTGCTTGCCGTACTGAATGATGCGCTCGCAGGCGTCTTTCGGGTACTTGGTTGGCCGGCCCATGCGTGGCTTCTGGGGTTGAAGCTGCTCGGTGTCAGGCATCAGTTCACCACTTCGAGTTTCGCGCGCCTGGCCTGTTCGCGCATCCACTGGTCGAGGATGTCCATGATGCGTGAGGCCTTGATGCGCCATTGGAGCTTTGCGGGATAGGTGGTCCTGCCGCGGGTGAATGGCGGAACGTCTGGCAGGTCGCGCCAGTAGAGATCGTCGTTCTGGCTGTAGCCGTCCGGGTCTCCGCCCGAGAACAGGTCACAGGCAATGCGATCGATCACGTCCAGATGCTCTGGGGGGTAGAGGGCAATGCGGGCCACGGCGTCGAGCACGCGGGACTCGAATGCGATCTGCTCGGGTGATTTGTGGGTCTCGACCATGCACTATTCCAGAATTAGGTCAGGATGCTGGCGCGCGCCTACAGTTTTGACCTTCGTGACCACCTGCCGGTCAAAATAGTCCACCGGTCGCAGGCGAATGCGCTCAACTGAGCGCGAATTAGCTACTGGCCGCAAATCTACGGGGTTCGCGACAGCACAGGTCACGGCATCAATTGCTTGCTGCACAGATACCTCAAACCACTCACCCATAACGTGATAGGGCTTCAGGAGAGCATGCGCTGCCCGCTCTGCGCCTCTTGCGTTTGCCGACTGCACTGAGAACGCGAGCGTGGCGTGAGTTTCAAACTCACACTCAATTGCCAGCTTTCTCAGCCATGGCTTTACCGAATAACCGACCTTGCACACCGACCCCACAGACAGAACGTAAACATATCCAAAGGTCGAGAATTTCTGCGGCTTTGCTTTCAAATACTTGCGCCGACGCGCATCATCCTTTGCCGTGTACCTAGGCGTCACAGACTATCCTTGTAACAATTTGTGATTGTTTGGGGCTGCATTTCACGTAAATCGGCTTTGACAGCCCAATACTTCGCTTAGCTTGCGAGTACGGAAGTGAATACTTCCCCGATGTTTGACATTGCAGGTTGAACCATCCCCCCAACAGGCCGGGGTTTCCCCCGGCCCGGATCGGTCGGCGCGTCAACGCCGATCGGTCTGATTGATGAGAAAGCCCTCACCAATGACCCATTCTGTTAAGACCAAACCCGCCGGATTCAAACCCGGCCTTGTCTTTCTGGCCCTCTTTTCCTTCGCCATGGGCGCCCTCGGCGTCTATGGCTGGCTTCAGAGCGACATGGACCAGATCACCCGCCTTGCCCTCGCCTTTGGCGCTGGCGCGACGGCCCTGGTCATTCCCTTCACCGTGATTGCCCTCGGACGCTCATGGGCGTCTGCCGGCGTGATCCCGGTTCTGATGGTTGCGATGGCCATGCAGGCCGTCAGCTTCCACAACTTCTACGGAACGACGATCGAGGTGCCCCACAAGGCTGCCTTCGATGCCGGTCTCGAGCCGCTTCATCTCGAGGTTGGCCGGACCACGGAGCGGCTTGAAACGGCGCAGGCCGCTCTGGACGCCTTCCCGGCCCTCGTCCTTCCCGACTGCCTCTGCCCGAAGACGACCGCGGCGAAAACCGCATCCTGGGAAGCCCAGCGCGCTCCGCTGGCGCTTGCAGTCGAAACCGCCAAGGCTGACCGCGCAGACGCCATGAAGGCCCTGAGCGATGCCGAGGCAGCCTACCGCCCTCTGGCCCCTGACTGGGCCGTGTGGCTGGTTGGCGGGCTTCTGGACCTCTCGATCGCCCTCGCGATCTGGTCCCTTGAAGCCACAGCCCGCAGGCTCCGCAAGGAGCATGAGGCGAAGCTGGAAACTCTCCAGCGCACCGCTCGCGCGGAACGCGCCAGACAGCGCGCCCTTCGTGAGAAGGCCAAGGCGAAAGCCGCCAAGGCCCGCCCCGCTGGACCCTTCATCCCGAAGCTGGTCGCAGCCAACGATCGATAGCCGGTTCAGCCTGACGCCTGCCGCCGCTCCAGAAATGGGGCGGCGGTTTGCTTATGCGGAGGTGATCGCCTGAAGCTGTGCGTCGCTCAGCGCGCTGTTGAACACAGCGGCGCGGCGGATGTAGCCGAAAGGCTGATTGGCGCCGTTGCTATTGGAGCCGAAGCGCAGCACGGTTGGCGCTGATGGCACGGTCGCCACCGTGTCCACAGTAGCTAAAATGCCGGAGCGACATGCTTGTACGCGGTTTGTCTCGTATGCGCCTGCCACCTTGTAAGTCACGCCGACACTCGTTGCCCCTGCCACTTGTGGATTGGCCTGACTAACTCCGCCCGCAGTCATCGTGGCTTGCGACAGGTCTGTCGTGTTCGACACTGACAGGGTAATTAATTCGGTCGCCCCGCCGTTATCGGCGCGCAAACTCAACTCTGTACCGGCAGTATCGACGGCGCGCACCGCCTCGGCCCACATGCTTGTCGGGAATGCGATGCCGGGCGAGCTGACGGTCAGCACATCAGCGTCACGCGTCACGCTCGCACCTGCTGTTGGTATCCAGCTCGACGCAAACGCGCCCACCTCCAGCTGGACATTCGTGCAGGAGCCGCTCACGGTGAGCGTCAGGGTTGCCGCAGACGGCGTAAACGTCAGCGTGACGCGGTCGTTTACCCCTGTCCCGACAAGAGGCCCGGCTGTGGACGCGCCTGACAGCGTGATCGTGCCCGTTCCCCGGAAACTCAGCGTGTGAGCAACCGCCGTGACGACTACGTCCTGCGTGGTGGCCGTTGCAGAGTTCAGGAATAGGTTGGTCCGCGCGCCCTCAAGCAACACGCCTTTGTCTGTGCGCCTTAGCTCGCCCGAAGCAAACTCTACAATAGCTCCCGCTGCGGTTTCTGCTGTCCCAACGGTGGCCCGAGTAAAAGTCCAGTTCGGCGTGTTCGCAAGAGCGCCGACATCGCTGCCGGAAAACAGTGCCCGGTTTTGAGTGAAATCCCAATAATGCAGGGGCTCTATGCCCAGATACTCGATCGCCTGCTCGAGCAGGGTTGGCAGCCGCTCCTCAAAGTCCGTTGTGCCGCGAACCGTTCCGCGGTGCGTCATGGCGCGCGTGAGGACACGGGTGATGGTCACAGGCGCTCTCAATGATGAGGAGGCGCTGGTCAAGGCCAGCTGCCCTCCCTTGGTTAACGGGTCACGCCGTTTCCGGCTGTCCGATCGCCTCAGCGTTCCGGGCGTCTTCGTCCCGGCGCTCGATGCGGTGATGTTCCGCGGCGAGGTCGTATTCTGCCCTGAGTTGGCGCATCGCCTGGTTCAGCAGGTGCATCCGCTTTTCGGGCGGGATACGGCGGAAGTTGCTGGCGAACTTGACGTTCAGCTTGCCGCCCCACATGGGCGCCTTGAGCTTGGCGATTGTGCGGATGATCATCGGCGCATCTTTGCCTTGGGCGGTTTTGGCGGTTCGGGCTGGACCTCTGGCCGGCGTGAGACGGCTGCGGGGGCACTGGCCACCTTGCGAAGCGGGGCGACAGGCTCATTCCGTTTCGGCGGGCTGTGCATATCCTGCCAGGCGTCCTTGATCGGGCGCTTTGTCGTGAGGGTGAGCGTAGGTTGGCGGTTGACCTCGACGTTAACGCTGCGAATGCCGGAGCCGCCTAAGATCGCCCTGCCCACCCATGGGCGAATGACGGCGATATTGCCTGAGATCAGGCATTTGGCGTCGGGCCAGTGTTCGGTCACTTCGACTTTCAGGCCGGGATAGATCGTGGCGTATTCGCGGGCGATTGCGTGCCGGGCCAGTTCTTCCAGATGCGCTTCAGCGTCTTCCTCGGACATGGCCGAGACATCGACGCCCTTTACGGCCTTGATGACGGCCGCGCGCAGCTTCTCGTCGGTGAAGTCATTGCCACGGACAACGCCAATCGGCTCAATCCGGGTCTTGCTGAAGAAGTAGGCCCCTGCGGCAACTGACCCGGAAATGGCCAGCAGTATCCAGGCCCAATCGGCGGGGTTCAGCATGGGGGCGCTCCCCGATTTTGGGCGAGGTTTTCAATCCGTTTCCAAAACGGAAACGGCGCAGGGGGACACGCAACGCGGTCTCTTGCCCCTAGGGTTCCACTCGGTCTCGGCAAACATGCTGACACGGATCAGCGGACAGCCCCACCACATCTTTGACGTGATGCGCCTTATTCGTCAACCAGTTGAGGAACGATCAGGCCGCTTTCTCAAGATGGTCAGCCGGGACCGTGACCTCCTTGTCCGATCCGAACAGCGGTAACAGGATTTTCGCCTCGTGGCCTGAGACGGCAATCACCTTGGTTTGCCAGCCCTCATAGGCCCCAGCGACCACGCGGACATCATCGCCCGGATTGTATTCGCCCCATGTGCGCTGGAACTTGTAGAAGCTGGGCGCCGTCAGCACGTCCTTCTCCAGCATCCGCTTGGCTTGCATATGTGGTATCTCAGATGGGATAGGCGCGGGGTAGCGGTCCTCCTTTGATGGTGGAGGAGGGATCGAGATAACGCCCTTGATGATAGGATAGCGCAGGGCCGACCACCACGGAATTGGACCCGGTCCCCAGCCGATCAGGATGTATCCCGGCATGAGCGGATATTCCTTTGAGACCTTGCCTTTCTTGTAGCGGTTTTCCTTGCGGTAGCGCTCCTCAACTGGCAGCGAGACCAGCAAGCCCTGCCTGCGCAGGATTTTCTTGGCCAACTGCTCCTCTTGCGGGCCGGTCCTGAGTGCGAACCAGCGTAGCGTGTCTTGGACAATCATCGCCTGCGCCTTTCGTTTTTCAGGGAGCCAAGCAGCATCCAGGCGAGGCCAAGAGCGGCCCACGCCAGATGGACGAGGTTCGGATCGAGCCGCGGAGCCCACATCAGGGCGGCGGTCATGGCGAGTATCGAGAGGCCGGCAAGCTTCATTGCCCGCCCCCACTTCCGGTTGATTTGATGCCCCACCAGACGAGCGAACCGATGCACAGCGCGATGATCGTCCAGAGGCAGACCCAGAAGCCAGCTTCGATCCAGTTCATTGCTCGCCCTCCCGGCGGAACATGGCGAAAGGGTTGAACTTGTTGCGCTCGGCCACAGTCTCCGGGCTGTAGTAGTCGAGCGCCTTGGCCAATGCGTCGGCTTCAAGCTTCGTGGCCTGCGCGGTCTCGTTCCACACCGGCTCGGGAAGCGTCTCAGGCTCCGGGCGCGGGTTCACGGGCTCGCACGTCTGCGCGTCGATCAACGCGGGGTTGTCAGGCTCGGCCTGCGTGACAGGCGCATAGCCATCGTCGGAATGGTCCCGGATTTCTTCGACCTCTCCGGGGGAGGTTTGCAGGTCAGTCTCGGCCGCCACGGAACCAAACGGCTCTGACTGACTCGAAGCTTCGATTGGAACGGCAGGCTCCAGCGCAGCAATGGCGGTGTCTAGGTCCGACAGCTCGGATTCGGTTTGCAGCAAATCAGCCCGCAACGTTTCGCGCGCTTCGTAAAGCACCTTGCGGCGCTCGTGCAGTTCATCAAGCAGTTTCATCGTTTGTCCCTGTGTTGCTACGCTACGCGTTCGTCTCGAAAATCTTCCAGCGCTTCGGTGAGACCGTGCGGCGCATGGCGGCTGGCGAGCGTCCAGACCGACACAGCGGTCACGCCTATCGCAGCCCCGATCCGTTCCCACGACATGCCCGCAGCCCGGCAGACAGCGATCATCTCCATCCGTGCGGCCAGATCAAAGCCGCGCATTCTCTGCTGCGCACGCGTGCGGCCATTCTCGGCCAGCTTTCGATGATCAGCGGGCGAGGCATGGCGGCTCAGCCAGTAAAACGCTCCGGGCTTGGAGAGACCCCATTGTTTGGCCAGCGTCGAGATGCAGCCATTCTCGGCCAGAGCCTGCTTGACATCGCGGAGGCGCTTCTGCGTGACGTTCATGCGTCACCTAAAAGCGTTAGCTGCTCTGCCTTCGGCTTCGGCTCCTCGAACAGGCGCGGCTGTTTCCACGCTTCCTCGATGCGGCGGCAGGCGATGTCGAAATACCGGGGCTCGATCTCTATGCCGATGAACTTGCGGCCTAGCTTCAGAGCGGCCACGCCAGTAGTTCCAGAGCCCATGAAGGGGTCGAGGATGGTTTCGCCGGGCGCACGCTCGCAAAAGTGGCGCATAACTTCGACAGGCTTTTCAAACGGATGAAACCGTCTTCCGTCATTCCTGTTTCCTACGCACCCAGCGACTGCATTGATGCGAATAACTCCACCTTCGCGCTTGGCCGATTTCCAGCCGCTGCCTCCGATAAAAACCATTTCAAATGACGGCTTCCACGGCAGGCTTAAATCGCCTGCGCCTGTGTGCTCACCCTTGTCCCAAACTACCGTTGCGCGCGTTTTATTTGGAGGTGCGCGGCGAGGCGAGCCAAATGCGGCAAAAGGAGCTGCAGCTTGCTCAAGCGCCCAATCCCGAAGCGACGTATCAGCATCTCCGGCAATCTTCACGCCAACCCACATTCCGCCGTCGCCACGACAGCCGCCGCCCATACCTAGTGCCAAATCAATCCCATAAGGCGGGTCAGTCACAACCGCATCGACCTTGCCCAGCGTCGGCAAAATTTCCCGGCAGTCGCCGAGGTACAGCGTCGCGTCGCCTATGCGCTCAACGCGGGTCATGCCTCGGCCCTCTTCCATCGATTGTGCTTGCGCTTGGCGACCTCGCCCGCAATGGCCGCACGTGAGGCAGGCGGGGGCTCTGGCGCGACAGGCTTGGCCTGCTGGCCCTTGACCGCATACCAGGTGCAGCGCTCGTGGAAACTCTCACGCGGCTGGCGATAGTGCGCCGATTGCTCTGCATCGCACTTGGGGCGCAGGCCGCGCAGGTGCGCACAGCCTTCGCAGGTCTGGCGCTGGACCAGCTTGGCCGCAGAGGCCGAGGCGGCTTTGATGTCGCCAAAATCCCTGCTCATGCCAGATAGTCCTTCATCAGCGAGATCACTTCTCCGAGGCTGCGCGCAACGTGATAGGGCTGTTTCGAGGCCAGGCACCAGTCGCGAAAGTCCTTCTGGGCAAGCGACAGGACGCCGCCGAACGCCTTGAGTTCGATGTAGATCGGACGCCCGTCAGGCCGCAGGATCACGCAGTCTGGAATGCCCGGCTTGAGCCCCTGAGCGCGGAACCTGCCCGCTGTCGCTTTCTTGCGGAACCCACCGTTTGGGCAGTGGTACCAACGCCACGTTTTCGGCAGCTTCGCATCGAGCCATGCCGCGACTTCGCGCTGGATCTCCTCCTCGGTCTTGTACTTCGCGAGGTCCGCCGCCTTGATCCGCTCCTGCGACTTGCGCAGGGCTGCGGGGCGCTCGTCATCCTTGAGGGCCAGCGCTGCATTGGGACGGGTCACGATGCAGCCTCCAGCTCACCGCCCAACCTCGCCCACGCATCGAGATCGATCCTTGCACGGATCACATGCGGCTTGGCCAACGGAACCGGAGGGGATGGCGGGGGAGCAGGCGCATTGGCGACACGCTCGGCCACCACTTCAGCAATCCGCACGCGCGCATCTGCAAGCCGCTTGGCCAAGGCGGCGTCTGTCTTTGCTCGCGCCCTGACCTTGCGATGCGCATAGAGTATCGTCGTATGATCACGGTTGCCAAAGACAAGACCAATCTCGGGATAGCTCCGGCCCGTCAGTTCGCGCGCCAGCGCCATGGCCTCCTGTCGCGGATGCGCCCAGTCGTGACGCCGCTCTTGTGACCACATCACCGATACCGGCAGGCCATGCATAGCCGCGACAACCGCTTGCACCTCGCGAATGCGCGGCTTGTGGATCGTTGCACCATCGAACATTGTTCAGCCCCTCAGCCTGTGTTATTACACTGTCATACGCCCCGAAAAGGTTAATTGCAACATGGCTGAGACGAAAATCTTGTCCGTTCGGATTCCGGCTTCGACGCGGTCGGCAATCGAAGCGATGGCCAGGCGCGAGGGCCGCACGCTGTCGAACCTCGTGCAGAAGATCCTCGCGGACTACGCAAAGAGGCGGGGCTAGCTGGCATCGGAAGCGCGGATCGGCTTAAATGTCGACTGAAGCGCTTCGATGCGAGTGATAATTTTTGCGCGTCGTAAAGCCATCTCCTCGCCAGCCAGTTCGGGATATTTCAGAAGCTGGCGATTGAGTGTCGCAAGCTCCTCCCGCAGATCATCGATGCGCTGCGATACAGGATTTTCCTCAATCCGCACGGCAGGATTGGCAATCGCCATAAGCTTGTCGCGAATGGCAATGCGCTCGCGCGTCATGATCTCTATTTCTGCTTTCAGCTCTCCCCATGTCGGAAACCATTTGCCGGCCCACTCACGCAACACATGGCGCACAATGTCGCCAGGATAGGCTCTCAGCCTGTCCGTGTAAGCGGCAAGGGTGAGCATACCCTCCGCTTCATTTGACGACCTGCGGGCCGTGACTTCGGACAGGTCGGCAAGCCAGACATGGATCTCATCGTCACGCGCCGGCGCAAGCAGGGCCGCGATGATCTTTGCCGCCTGAGCGTGATCGACTTGCGCCGCTGTTTTGAGATCGACCGTGTCAAGCTCATTGCGCCAACCCAGCGTGTCGCCGGTCTCAGGATCAATCAGGAAGGTCATTTTCCGCCTGACTGAGAAGTCGAAGCCGTGCCGCTGAAGTTGAGAGACTGCTCGATCGATGTTCTCGACGGGCGGGCGATCGGAAATTGCGCGGCTCATGACCGCCGGAACCTGAAACTGCATGGGTCGTCTCCACGGCTGGAAGGGGGGTGAGGCGCAGATCGCGCTCACGAAGGATTGGCTTCTCGAAATAGGCGAAAGTCGTAACCGTCTGGCCCTTGGCCTTCAGCCCGGCGGCGGCCCGTGTGATGCCGTTTCGGACATCGTCCAGCGTGCAGGGTTCGCCGCTGGAAGGGCTCAGAAGACGGGTGATCGGGCTCAGGTCGTGAGCCGACGCAACGGTCAGGTTCAAAGCCCCATCGGCCCAACTTCGGCAGTCGGCCTGAAGCGCATCGAAATCGAAAGTTTCGCGCGCGCGCGCTACCACACTACCACCTCTTTCTGTATCTGGTTTTGGTTCTGGTTTTGGTAGGTGGGACGACCGTTTTTCTTGATCCTTGTTTTTGCTAGGTTTGGTTCGATTTTCGCGCTGTTGATCTTGATATGAACGCTGTTTCAAGAGCACTTCATCCGCTCTTGAATTGCGTATCAAACCGTTTTCAACGTCGATTTTCCCGAGCGCGATAAGCTCGAGACGCAGCTTCTGCCACTTGCGGAGGGAGCATCCGATATAGCGGGCGATGTATCCGGGCTCGTCCTCCACGGGACCGCCGCGCGTGTAAATCAGGTTCAGGAGCATGATATACGCCCCCTTGCATTCGAGGGACATGCGCAACGTCCCTTCGTGAAAATCGCGGGGATACATCGGATAATAGGGAAGGCTCACAGCACACCCCCGCATTCCGGGCTTGGCGCGATGCGCATGTGTGCTAAGATCGGGTCAGACATGATGCCTCCGTTGCAGGCGTTGTGCGGGGCGGTCTCTTGCTACAGGGGCCGCCCCCAATGTCTCAGCATCCCACCATTTTCAGCGACTGCCAAGCCGCGTCGCCTCAATTCCTTGACGCGACAGCCGTCACACAATAGTTAACGCTGACAGGCAAGGGAGGCGCGACTAGGAGCCATCACCGTGGGAAGCATTGTCCAGTTGAGGCCCGGCCATGCAGTGCGCCGACCGCCGCCCAAGAAATGGTCCCCTGAGTTGATGCGCGCCATGTTCCCCGAGTTCGATGGCGAGCCGCCCGAGCCCTATCAGCTCAGTCTGCTGCCTCGGGCTTTGGCCAGGGCGGATAAGCGGCATGAAATGCGGCAACAGTCGGAAAAATAGCTTCATCGCCCCACGGAATGACAACCGTGCCGTCCGGGTTTTCAATCCCGCATTCGCCCAACACGCTCCCTTCCACCGTTATTGGCTGGACGAAATTTTTCGACCCGATGTCCTCAAGATGCGTTTGTATGTGCCAGGCGATAATCGCCAGTCGTTCACCCGAAATGGTTTCGCCGATATCGTAAACATAAAAACCCGGGCTGGCCGGGATGACGGTATTCAGATCAGCCTTCTTCATAGCCCCCTCCAATCACGCCCGAGCGCTGCAAAGCGTACAGCACAGCCGTAAAGCGCGGGCCGGGCATGACGTAGCCGCCTGACGCGCCCTCGGCCAGGATGCGATCCTGTATCAGCCGATCCGTTGGAGCGCATGGGCGGCCCTGCCGGTTTCGACAGATGCGCATATAGCCCTGCCGCTTGACGAGGACGATGTCGAGGATCTGCCAGCGGTTCAGACGCGCGGCGGCAAGCTCGGCTGATTCACGCTCGATGGGGTGCGGGCCGCTCACGCTGCTTCGGCCTGCGCACAGGGAAAATACGTCCGCGCGATCCATTCGGACAGCGTGAACGGGATTTTCGCTATTTCAGCGGACCATTGCTTGCGTCGCGGGTCTTTAGACGACCATTTTCGCGCCGCCTCGCAGTCGTGGGAATCTTTGAAGCCCTTGAAGCCTGCAAAGCCTTTGGATCGACCATCAAAGCGGGGCATTAGTGCAGGCACATCGCCCCAAAGAAAATACGAACCAAACGACCAGTTTTCGCGACCGACCCACGGCACAGCGCCACGAACATTCTCGACCACCATCGGAATATGCCGCCCCGCCGCTTCGCTCGCCTCGCGATGGATACGGAAACAGGCGTCAAACAGCGCGGTTAGCTCTGCGACGGTGCGAGAGCCGCGATAGCCCTCGGGAAACTCGTCCTGGCCCCGCAGCGCACGCGCAATCTGCTTGGCCCGGCTCCACGGCATGGCCATGTATGAGAACTCCTGACAGGGCGGGCTGGCCACGATCAGCGCGGCGTCACGGAACTGCGAGCCGTGCAGCGTCAGCACGTCCTGCAAGACAAGCTGGGCGGGGTATTTCTCGCCGTCGTATTCGTGCGCTTCGATGTCGAAGCCGATCACCTGATAGCCAGCCGCGAGCAGGCCAGAAGTCCAGCCGCCTAATCCGCAGAAAAGGTCGATGGCAAGGGGCTTCATAAGGACGCGTCTGCCGCCGCCGGGTTTTGGGGGGACGTGACAGCGGCAGACGCTACTGAGCCGAGGCTCAGATACAAATGCCCGCGCGGCTCAGGTCTGGGGGATGTGGGAAGCCGCGCGGGGTGGCCAGTGGCCGAGTTGGGGGTCATGCTCGTTCCTTCAGTCCCAGAAGGTCGATCACGCTTAAATCCGACTTTGCTGCAATCTTTTTCGCAGCCCCGAGCGTCATCGGCATGACGCCGGTTTCCAGCTCTGACAGATAGGACACGGACAGGTTGAACCGCTTTGCAGCCTGCTCAAGCGTCCAGCCCTTTTCTTTGCGGTATCGTCTCAGCATGGCGAATGCTTCACACAGGCCGAAACCTTTCGTCAAGAAAAAACTTTCGCCGGAGCCGAACTTTTCGCTTGCGCCGAAAATCGCGCCGTGCCTATATGAGCACAACGAAGGGAGACACACATGCCAAGCATCATCACTGAAATCGAAGCCGAAGCCGAATTTGTCTGCATCAACGGCAACGAAACTGGCCGCGCCATCTGGTCTGCGATCGAGTGCGCAATCCAAGCTGGATTGCCCGCACGCAAAGCGCGCAGCGTCTTTGACAGTATGCTGGAGGGGATAATTGACGACATGCCCGCCAGCGCAAGCGCGTTGTTTTCGGCCAACGCATACGACGCGTTGCCGATTGTCGCAACGTCGACAATTGAGCGCGCGGAAATCAACAGCAACATGGGTAAGGCCTATGCGGATTTCTGCGAGGCGATGAAAGCCGACAAACTTGTCGACGCTGAATATCAGGCCGCCGACTTCCGCGCCGACCAGCGCCGCGATGAGCGCAGGGGGGCGGCATGAGCGCGTGTTGCAGAGGCTGGGCGTTCGACGGCGTCCACGACAAAGCCTGCGCTGTTGGTCGCGCTGCGTCGGAAGCAGCGCCCGAACACTTCGGCCCGCCCGCTGTCAGGCCCGAACTGACAGACGAACAGAAGCGGGCGCAGAAGGCGAAGATTGATGCGCTGATACTGGCCGCACAAATAGCGGCGCGCAATGCGAGGGGTGAAGCATGAGCGCGAAGCACACGCCGGGGCCGTGGCGGATCGAGGGCTACACTCGTTTGATCGGTGGGGAAGTTACCGGGCATACCATCAGCCACGGCGTGAACAATTACGCAGATGGCCCCGAGGGTTACGTCTGCACAACCAACGGCACGTCTGAAGCCGACGCTCGCCTCATCGCCGCCGCGCCTGATCTGCTGGTTGCGTGCAGACAAGCAGCTATCCAGTTCCGCTTTTACGAGCAACAGCACTTAGCCAAAGGCACGCCAGACGGCGACGCCAAAGCGCTGCGCAATCACGAAATGGCGAAGATTTGCGAAGCCGCCATCGCCAAAGCCACAGGTGAAGCATGAGCGCGACACCGGAAGAGATTGCCGAGAGGCTGGATAGATACGCCGCAGAGGCGCGCGAAACGGGCAACGCTCATGCAGAAAGCGGAGACCCCGCAGCCGCTTTGTGCTGGCAGCAGGAGGGGCATGACCTCCGCACCGCCGCCGCCCTGATCCGCGCCCAGTCCGCGCGCATCGCGGAGCTGGAGAGGGCGCTGAAGCATCTCCTGCGTCACTCCGGCATTGCTGATGTCGATCCGCGAGACAAGGACCAAGAGGATCAAGACGTCGAGCGTGCCGCCCGCGCCGCCCTGAAAGGAACGCAGCCATGATCACCGCCCTGAAATCCCTCACCCGCCCCGCCTTCGACCTTGAGCGCCATCTCGCACGCAGCGCAGAGGTCTCCGCGTTCGATCTGACGGCGTGGGTCAGGCCGAGGCAGACGGTCAACGTGGTGCGGTCAACGTGCAAGCTGTTGAGGAGGCCGGTGTGAGCGTTCGCGTCAAACACTACGCTATCGAAATCATCCGGGACTTTAAATTCGACAAGCCCGACAAAACGGCTTGCGGCAAAGGCGATGAGAAGTCGTCAACGAAGTCAAAGACCGCCGTGACCTGCAAGGCGTGCTTGCGATGGATTGAGCGCACTGATCGTGCGATTGCAAACGAGCTGCGGAGGCCGCTGTGACCGCCACGATCCACACGCTGCCGACCGCTCGCGCGCGTCCCGCAGACACGCTCCGCAGCGACTGCGAACGCCTGATGCGGCGGCTCGTCCGCGAACGCTGCGCTTCGGAGCCAGAGTTGCGCGCGCTGGCGGAGTTTCTCGACCACATCATTTTGCGAACGGAGAGGGCAGACAATGGTGAATGACGTTACAACGCGCCGCAGCTTCGATGAGGTCGTGAGGATGGCCGACCACATCGTCCGCTCGCGCTTGTTTGGCCTGTCCAACGTGGACCAGGTCGTAGCGCTGATGCTGATGGCAGAAGCGGAGGGTCGTCACGTCGCCTCGGCGATGCAGGACTATAGCGTTATTCAGGGAAAGCCATCGCTGAAAGCGGAGGCCATGCTGGCGCGCTTCCAGCAGGCAGGCGGCAAGGTCAAGTGGACGTGCCTCACGGACGAGCGTGTCGCTGCGATCTTCTCACATGCGCAATGCGAGCCGGTCGAGATTGACTGGGACATGGAGCGCGCAAAGCAGGCGCAACTCAAAAGCCCGATGTGGGCAAAGTACCCGAGGCAGATGCTTCGCGCGCGTGTCATCAGCGAAGGCGTCCGCACCGCATTTCCGGGCGCACTGGGCGGCATGTACGCAGCAGAAGAAGTGATGGAATTTGAACCGCCTGCCAATTCCTCCCGGCAGGCTGGCGCCCCGGCGCTCGCGCCCCCCCGCGAGGCCGAGGCTACTGCGACCGGAGCGGCGGGGGTCGATTCCTCTGCTCCGGTCGCCTTTCACGATCAGCCTAGCAACGTGCCAGGCGGCTTCAAGAGCCTCAAGACCATCGAGGTGGACGAGGAGCAGCGGACCGACCACACGGCAGACCCGGAGTGGACGACGCTGTCAGCACAGCTAGGCGGCAACTGCGAGTGCAGGGCTGACGTGCTGGCATGGTGGGATGCCCACAAGAAGGAACTAAAGCAGCGGAAGCCGCACTTCGCGCGGGCGTTCCATGCGCAGGTGGTCATCCCGTTCGCGGCAAGCTTTGCCGAGACGGTCGAGTGGGAAGACGAAGCCGGAGCGCGGGGCTGATGGGTCGGGCGCTCCTCGTGCTTTGGAACGATGCGATGAAGGCCAAGGCTATCGACTGGATACGTCGGGCGCCGAAGGATACGCGGGTCGAGTTCAAGGGGCCGCAACGCTCAATTTCGCAGAATGACCGGCAGTGGGCTATGTTGACTGACATCGCCACGCAGCTCTGTTGGCATGGCCAGTTCTATCCGCCGCAGGCTTGGAAGGATTACTTCATGCACGCCTATCGCGGCGCGACCTGGATGCCGCACGAAGACGGCGGGATGGTTCCGGTCGGGATGCACACGTCGGACCTGTCAGTGCAGGAGCATTCCGAGTTTACGATGCTGGTGGAGGCGTTCGCGGCCCGGCACGGCGTCAAGTTCAGGGAGACGGTCGAATGACACACGAGGAAGAAACAGTAGAGCGCGTGGCCGATGCCATTGAGGCAATTATCGGCCCTCCAGTCAGCACGCCGGAATATCTCGCAAAGCACGCCGATAGACTCCGGGAGCGCAATCGGGACACAGCGCGCACATTTGCCCGCGCCGCCATCGCCGCCCTTCCCCCGCGCGACGCGCTGTTGCGCGAGGCGCTGGAGGCGCTGGAGCCGTTTGCGCTTCATGCGGCAGAGCAGCTTGATCATTACATACCGCCAGCCATCGCGGCTTGCGATGCTACGCCAATTTGGGGCGGCTCGTTCAATGAGCGCACAGAAGTAACTGTTGGCGACCTCCGCCGCGCACGCGCAGCCGCCGACAAAATCCGCGCGGCGCTGGAGCAGCAGCCATGACGACGCCGACGACAGCAGAGCTTGTGATATGGTTGCGCAAGATGGCCATAAGCTTGCGGGCAAGCGACGAGCCAACACACGATAACGATAAGGGCTTCGACTTTGCGGCTGATCGCCTCTCCGAGATGGATGCCGAGATAAAGATGCTGAGGCAGTCGCTTTGGGAAGACGATACGGTTGCTACAATGTACGCGGCGCTTTGTGGCGCGCGTCATGCGCTGGACCTGCTTATGGGCGATACCGACCCCGACTACGAGACGCCCGCCATTCTTGCGATGCAGGCTATTCAGCGCGCTATTGAGTCCGCCCACGACAAGGGGGAGCCGCAGCCGTGAGCCTAACCCGGCTCCCTGACGTGGATCTTCACCGCCGTCTCAGGAACCCACCGCGACCCGGCCTGCACAAGGCACGTCCCGTCCCGGTAATATGACTTGATGCCGGATTCGCGCCAGCGCGCGGCGCAGTCGTAATGAAGGCCCGCCAGCCAGATCGCAGCGCCAACAGCCCCGGCAATCAGGACGGACGTAACCGCCAGGACTGCCGGGGATAGGTGTATGCGGATGGTCTTAGCCACGCCAGCGCTTGATCAGGTGATACGCGATGACCCAGCCGGCGATGACGTAGGTCAGCATGGTCAGGCCCGCGAAGTATTCCGGGATCTCGATCACGTTGAGGAAGTCCAGCAGCGCGACTGTGACGATGAAAGACCAGAACAGGAGCCGCGTGTTGCGCCAGAACTCCTTAGTTGGCTTCAGGTCAGGAAGCTCAAGGGTAGCCATTTGGTAGTCTCCATTTCTAGGTTGATGTCCTGGTTTGGACGGCTAGAATCCGGAGAGCGACACAGGGAGCGTTGGAGCGCTCGCCCGTGCCTGACCACAACGGCCTTTGGAGAGGCGCGATATGGCTGCTCAGCGGATATGTTCAGTTGATGGGTGTGGCAAGCGGGTGACTAGCCGAGGCTGGTGTGAAGCGCATTACAGGCGATGGCGTAGGCACGGCGATCCACTTGTGGGCCGCACGCCAGTAGGCGAGCAGCTTGAATACCTCAAAGCAGCCCTAGAGGCGGCGAAGCCAGGCGATTGCATGATCTGGCCATATCAACGTTCGTGGAACGGGCGTGGGCGGGTGAACATCAATGGCAAGGACCAAGGCGCCCATCGTTTTGCATGCGAACACATGCACGGTCCGCCGCCCTCACAAGCTCATGAGGCCGCGCACAATTGCGGGAAAGGCCACCTTGGGTGTTTCTCGCCTTTTCACATGCGTTGGGCGACCCCTTCCGAAAACCAAGCCGACAGGGCAGCTCACGGGACTTTATGCCGGGGCGACTCCAGCCCCAAGTCGAAGCTATCCGAGGATCAGGTTCGCGAAGTCCGCCGCCTGTATGCGACCGGCGAATACTCGCAACGCCAACTGGCTGAGAGGTTTGGCGTGGCGCGTCGCACCATCGGAGCGATGACCGATGGTCAGAACTGGAAGTGGCTGGACGCAGCCTAAACGCGGCACACGCACATTCTCCTCTAGTTGCCGGCTAAGCGGCGGTTGAATGCCGCGCGGATGCGAGGCGGGTTGAACTTGTCTGCGAACTGTGAGATGCACGTTCACCAACTTGGAGGGCAGCATGTTCTGGCGACGGCGAATAACGACAAGGACGAGAGCCTAGCTGCTCTCTCATGCCGCCGTAGCTCAGTTGGTAGAGCGTCGCCCTTGTAAAGCGAATGTCGCGGGTTCGAATCCTCGCCGGTGGCTCCACATCAAGAGCCCTTAGCTCAGCGGAAGAGCACGAGCCTTCTAAGCTCGGTGTCGAAGGTTCGAATCCTTCAGGGCTCGCCAGTCAGTTCGTGTGGCGCAATTGGAAAGCGCAGCGGCCCCCGAAGCCGAAGGCTGATGGTTCGAGTCCATCCACGAACGCCACATGGGTGTAGCTCAACGGCAGAGCGCGCGCCTTATAAGCGCGAGAACCTGGTTCGACTCCCGGAAGGCCGACCATTACACCGCACACCCAAACGCCCGCCACGACGCGGCCTCGCGCGCGGCGTAGTTGAGCAAGCCGACGTTGCCCTCCTCCTCCGCCGTCAGCACGTCAGGCTTCAGCGCGACGCAGGCCGCGGCCTTCACCTCAGCGCTCGTCTCGCGTATCACCACGGAGTATGATTTTGGCGAGGTCGGGGGCTTGTGTCCGCAGCTCGTCAGCACTGGAAAACTCAGGCAGGCTGTCAGGAGCAGCAAGGGCCGCGTCCTTTGCATCTTCAACATTGTCCACTTCCTCTCTCGCTGTCGCTAGTACGCGCTCACGCTCTTTCGCTGTCTCGACTTCCTGTTCCAGCCGGACGCGCTTGCGGATGCCGCTGGCCCACCACGCGAGCCAGCCCCCAAAGGTGATGATGATCAGCACACCGACGAGCACCCACTGCACCCAACGGTGCTTGGCCACGAAATCGAACATGCCGAACAGGAGCGTTTGCATCAGTATAGGCCCTGCACGGCCGCGCGTTCCCCGCGCTTCCTTCGCCAGTCGCCATAGACCTTCACGACATAGCCAGTGACCGCGATGCCGCCGACCACGACGCCAGTGAGCACAAGGTTGCTGAGAACCGGATCGCCTTGAAGGACCTGCGCGCCTCCCTGTACAGTCGTGCCGAACACGCCAAGCGAACCGAGCCGGATCATCCCGATTCCCGCCTGCTGATACCAATAGCCCTTAGCACGGTCGCTCTCTTCAAGAGGCTTGAGACCAGCGTTCGTATCAATCCGGTAAGGCACTTCAGTCGGCGCGACCGTGTTCGGGCTCTTGGGCTTCGTGCCGACCGGCGTAGGCACGACAGCAGGCACAGGCGCCGGCGCAGCCTTCGGAATTGGTGGCGGCGAAGGCTGAGTTACGCCAGCCCTCGCCGCCGGGGCCGCTGCCGGAGACGCAGCAGCGGGTTTCGTGTCAACAGAAGCCGGAATTTTTACCGCGACAGGAGCCTCATGTGAGGTTTTCGCCGTTTCATTGACATGAGAGGCAGCGCCAGCGGCAGGAGCCTTGGCAGGGACAGGCTGCCGCTGGGCCGCCTCTGCCGCTGTAGCTGGCGGCGAAGGGGGGGTGGTGAGGAGGAGTTCGGGGGCGGGGAGTGGATGATGACGAGCGACATCACGCACTTGCTGCAGCGTGGTTGCCTCGCCTGGGCGGATGCTGTCGCGATAGATGCCGCTGGCCATGAGCTTGCGGTCGCTTGGCAGGGCAACATCGTCGTCCTTGACCGCGATTTCAGGGTCAAGCCCGAGGAAGATCAGCGCCTCCCACAGCCTGCGACGGAGAAGTCCGCGCAGCGCCTTCTGGTAGGTGCGTGCGGCGCTATCGTTCGGCCCCTTGTAGGTTGTGGTCCCGTAGACAAACTCTGTGAAGGCGACGGCCGCCCTGTCCCATTCGCCGGCATTGATGGCAGGCAGGAGGCGGCTCGATCCGCGCAGCGTCGACTCGCGCGTGTTGAAGCGGAACGACACCAACGCATCGAACTGGTACTGGTTCAGCGGAACCGTCACCCACCGCTTCACATAGTCCTCTGCGTCCTTGACGCAGTAGGCGAGCATCCGGTCGCCCTTGGCCGGATCGAAGATTTCATCGCCTTCCTTGACCGGCGTGCCGTCCTCGTGAAAGCAGCAGCCGAACCAGAGCGTCCACTGGCCTGACGGACAGAGATAGGCCAGCAGAGCGGCGCCCTCGGGTGTCTGCGGCCAGCCCTTGGGGGCCAGTTCAAACTCCTTGATGAGGCGAAAGCCTTGCGGACCTGTCTTCAAGTGCTCGTTCATGTCGCCCGCCCGTAACTGACGCCCGCCACATCGACCCAAAGCTCACCGGACGGCCCGATCTCGACATCCATCTGGACGGGCAGAGGTTCCGCCCCGTCCCCGGCGATCCTGATCTGATGCTCCCAAAGCAAGGCGCATTCGCCGGGCACGGGGGAGTCCCCCTCCATGAGGCGCAGCGTCATCATTTCCTGCCCATCATCGCGGTTGGACAGCCACCAGGTCATGCGCGACCCATAGGCGATGCCCTTGTGGGCAATCTCGGTTGCAACGTCCGCGGCCCGGTCATGCGTCTCCACCGAAAAGCGATGGGACGTGATGTTTCTGATCGTCAGATCGCCCTTCTGTCCCTCGTTCAGCCCGGCCTGAATGGCAGCGCCAAGAACCACGGCTGTTTCAGGATCGCGCTCCGTTGTCGGCTCCTGCCCGAAGATCTCGGCAACCAACCGCTGGACGGCTTTCACCCGCGTCTGCCCGCCGACAAGGATGACGCGGTCGATGTCGCGCACTGTGAACTTCGGGTCCTTGACCCGCGCCTCCGCCAGCATGCGGTCCATCGCGGCGCGGATGTCCGTCAGCTGGTCCGATGTAACCTGGTCCATCAGGTCCCGGCTGACCGGATAGATGGCGTGGACATCGTTCCCGGTCTTCTTGTTGATGTCGATATCCTCGACGCGGAACTCTGTTGCAGGTTCGTCCGTCAGCCGACGCTTGACCTGCTCCGCCTCGACCAGAAGCTTGCGCAGCGCATCCGTGCGCGTCGCCAGAAGCGAGTCTTCGTTCTCGACCTCATGCAGGTTGACGATGAGGTTGCGGATTTGCCGGTCCCAGTCGTCGCCGCCGACAAATGGCGTGCCATTGGTGGCCATGACCGTGACAAGGCCGCGACCCGTAACCAGTATGGCGCCGTCCGTCGTGCCGCCGCCGATGTCGATGACGGCAAGGGTGCTGGCATGGTCGGCGTCGTAACCATGCGCCAGCGCGGCCATGGTCGGCTCGTCCTTGATGTGAATGTCCTCGAATCCTGCCATCTCGGCCGCTTCACGGATGGCGGCGCGCTGCGGGATCGTATAGGTCGCCGGCGCGGTGAGAATGACAGACTTCACCGTCGTCTTCAGCTTCTCTTCCGCCGTGCGCTTCAGCTTCATCATCACGAAAGAAGCAAGTTCAACGGGGGAGTAGGTATGGCCGTGCGGGCCGACATAATGCAGCATGCCATCCGGGCCGGGCGCCATCTGATCGTCAGTCGCCTCGTCCGGGTTGAACTTGACGGCCATGTTCCGCTTGAAGCTTGAATAGGTGTGCCTGGAATGCCGGTTGCGCAGGCGCACCGCGCTCAGGCCGACGCGCACATCCTGATCAATGATGGTGACAACAGACGGGACAAGCTCCTGCCCATCGACCTTGATCACCTCCGGCCCACGGGGGCCATAGTAGGCCACGGCGGAATTGGTGGTCCCGAAGTCGATTGCGATCCAGCGGTTCATTCTGCGGCCACCTTCATGACGTTATCCTGCCGGCGATCGGCGAGGATGAGCATGCGGCTGCGGGCGGCCTTTTCAGCGGCCCGGTGCTGCTGTGAGTTCCGGCCACCCTTGCGGGCCGACTGGACAGTGGCGGGTTCGTCCAGACTTAGCGGTTCTGGATTCAACTCTGCGAGCGACGCGACTTCTGCAGTTGACCCGGCAGTGGGCGTTGCAACGTTGACAGCGCCGAAACTGGTTAGGTCGCCGGGGTCGGTGGCGTTGGCCTTGCGCAGAATTTCCGCGATCAAGCTGTTTGCCTCTGCGCGCTTCAGATTGCGCTCTGCTGCCCGTATTGCGTCGAATGACTCGCCGTCCTGCCCGTCCAGCATGGCCTGCGTGCGTGCGCGCGATTCTGCAGCCGCGAGATTGATCTCGGCAATCTCGCGTTCCAAAATGGCGATCTGGCGCGACCGCTCTGCTGCCAGCCGAGCCTCATGAGCCTCTTCCTCAAGCTCCATCCGCTGGATGGCCTCGACAAAGAACTTGTGCAGTCCCTGGTAAGCGCCAAGCCCGAAGAACGCGATGGCCTCTATGATCATCGCGAACACGAACAGGATGGACATGGCCCAGATTTCAGCGCCGCCGAAGATGTTCCCGAGCACCTGAAAAATGGCGTAGGCGGATGACACCTTGGTCTTGGTCTCTGCCGCTTCGGTCTGGACGGTTTCCTTTTCCAGTTCGATGTTGGCGACCTGGTTTTCCAGCGCCGCAATCTGCGCATCTGCGTCAGTGCGGTATTTCTGGATCTCCGCACGCAACAGGGCGATGTTCTGGTTGTCAGCCGGCGAAATGCCGGGAACGTCATCATCCGCGATCAGTTCAATCGAGCGGTTGGCTTCAGAAACTGCGGCGTCGCGCGATGTTTGGATGCGTTCGACTTGTCCGCGCAGGGTCGCAATTCGTGCCGCCTTGTTGTTGTCGGATGCGGTCTCTGTCGCCGCTGCAACGGTTCCGCTGTGGGTCTGATTGTAGTGACCGCCAGCAAAGAACGAGAGCGCCGGGATGAGGCACACCAAACCGGCGGCCACCGACAGTGCCCTGATTGTACCCGCATCGCGCTTGGAGGTTCCATCCTTTGACACCACCTGCATGATGGGCCCGGCGAACACGGCGACGGACCGGATCGTGACTCCGATTAGCAGGAATACAGGCACGAGCCATGCGTCTGGCGCCCATGCCATGAAAAAAATGGCATCAAGAATGTAGACTGCGATAATGGCCCCGATGAAGGCATAGAGCAGACCGCGATCTGCAAACTTGAGGATGCGCGTGCCAGTGACCTTCTGCCGTTTCGGCATAGCGCCATCGTCAGGCGCGGCTGCGCGCCTCTTGAGCCAGTTAAACATGCCCTGCCCTTTCGCCTTGCGCTACATGCGCGCCGTGGTTTCCCAGAACACAAACAGCGCGCCGAAGATCGACAGCACCGCGCCGAGGATCAGGAACTGAAATTGCTGCCGTGTCTTCTTCGCCTCCGCCGACGCGGCCTCCCTGTCACGGGCAAGCATCAGTTCAACCTGTGCCAGGAGCGCTGTCGATTGCTGGTCGTTCGCAGACATGAGATGCTCGCGCATCCCGTTGATGGCCTCGCGCAAGGCGGCCTCCCATTCTCGTTTCAGTTCCTTGAGGTCTTCGTCCGAAACTGCATCGCCAAGCTTTTCGCGAATGGTGCTGATGGCGTCGTCAAAGCGCGTCTTCAGAACCGACACGGCTTCCTGAAGGCTGGCGATCTTCTCCCACTCTGCGCGCTCGGACATGCGCTTCTGCAATTCGAGCTGGTCTTTCAGCAGTAGTTCGGTCACGCCCTGCCCCTGTGATGATCAACGCCCAGCCCCTACGCGAGCGAATGTGTTCGTCAGTCCTGTGATGCGGTCTTCTTTCGGGATGTCTTCTTGGTCCGTGCCGCGCTTCAGCCGGAGATCGGCCTTCATCCCGTGAAGCTTGGCGACCCAGTCGGCGCGCTTCTCCAGCGTCATCGAGGAGATAGCTGCCTCCATGGCGTCAGGTGAAAGCGCGTCGTTCATGTCCAGAAGCGCATCGGCATCAAGCGCGATCCGGTCCACGGCCTGCGCCAGGCTCTCGCCGGGGCCAAGGATTGCTCCCAGCTCATCCGGGACAACGCGCGCATCCGGCTCGGTGAGAAGCGGGGGGGCGGTCTTTGCGATTGGCGGCGTCAAGTCGCCAATCACCCAGCGGATGAGGTCGATCTGTTCTTGCAGTTCGTCTCGCGGCGGCGCGGGAGTGTGTTCCTCGTCCAGCAATGAGCGCTCATAGCCCGCACGGATTTCTTCGATGATCTGCTCGCGCGTCTCGCCGGATTGGCGCATCCGCTGTTCGAGCCTGCCGAGAATGTTGACGATATGAGGTGGGAATGCCTTGCCGATCAGCGCCAGGTCTTCGACTGTCCACATATCCATGATCCTTAAACCGGGGTGACGGAAGCGGAGCCGTCAACGACATACCAAAGCGAAGTGGTTGCCGACCCGGCTGCCCGCATGGCGCGGTTGTTTGTGCTGTCCCACACGAGCACGCCAGCGCGTTTGTTGCTGGTGTTTACCCCATTCGTGGCGTCAGCGATGTTTGCTGCTGTGAACGTTCGCATGAGGCCGTTGGCTGGCGACCAGCCAGTGTTCCCTGTTCCGCTTTCCTTGACGTACAGAGTCGTGCTCAGGCCGCCATTCGTTCGGACAAACGTTGAACCAATGCCAGCCGTGATTGCGCCCTCGGGGTCGCCCGTTCCCCAGGCCTCGCCAATGCTGGCGTTCCAGTCTATCCAGTTTGTGCCAACCGCGCTGCTAAAGCGCGTATCTGGATTGTTGAACACCTGAATGCGCGTACCAAACGATCCCGCTCCGGTCTTGGTGATGTTTCCGCTTCCGCGAATGATGTTCCCGGTGATGGTGATGTAATCGACCGTCGCCGTATCGGAACTTATGAAAACAGGGTTCTCGACCCAATCCATGATGACGTTGCCGGTAATGGCGACGTTGGAGCAATCGTCGATATAGATGGCCTTGAGCGCGGTCGCATTGCCGTTAAGCAGATTGCCGCTGATTGCCATCTGATCGATGGCCCCCGTCGAGGCAAAGCAGTAGATGCCGTACTGAGACGCCGCAACAGCCATGTCGATGCTGTTGCCCGTGATGGTGATCCAGTCCCACTGGTTGCTGATGAATATGCCGTACAACGCGGTGGACTTGATCGTGTTGTCGGCGATCGTCAGGCGCGATGATCCGCCCGTGCCTTGAACACCGATGCCGTAGTTCAGGATCGAATTGCCGTCGATCGTATTGCCCGACACCACGATATCGCGGTTGGAAATGCTGCTGACCGATGCAATCTCGATGGCATAGAAGGTCTGCCCCTCGCAGTTGTTGCCGATCACGGAAACGTCTGTCGAGCCGGCCACCGACACAGTCATTGCGCCGTCTTTGCCGTAGTTGTCCGAGAATACGCCGCCATCAATGAAGCGCATCTCGCAGCCCAGCGCGCCCGAGTTTGTCGGGTTTGTGGGCATGACCATGCGGTTGCCTGTAACCTTGACGTTGGTTGTCGGGTAAGCCGAATCCCCGCGAACCAGCAGGCATATCTGCGTCGTCGTGGCTGGGTCCAGGTGCGACGTGTCGAGAACGTTGTTGCGGACTGTGATGTTCTTGTATGCGCTCGCCGCCGCGATGTTGTGGCACCTGACCGTATAGGCCGAGCAGTCATGGATGTTGTTGTTCTCGATCAGGATGTCGGAGTTGTTGTTTGCCGAAATGCCGTAGTGGACATCCGAGATATCGCAGTTGCGGATTGTCGTACCCGCAGCGGCGTTGGTTACTGTCGTGATGCCGCCCGTGACCCCATCGCTTGTGCCCTCAACCGTCAGGCCCTCAAGCGTGATATTGGCCGCGCCAATGCTGATGATGTCCGCTCCCGACCAAGAAGCGCCTTGCGAGATGCGTGCGCCATAGGCAATGATGCGCGTGTTGGCGTCGTCGAAGTCGACCGTGCTGTTGACGAGGCAGTTGATGCCGGGCGGGATAAGCAGCGTGCGCCCGATGGCCGCTGCACAAGCTGCCTCCAGCGCCGCCGTGTCATCGGTCGCGCCATCGCCTTTGACGCCATACTCAAGCGCATTGACGATGTCGGGGATGTTCTTGACCCCGACAAGCGACATGTTGGCGATCTTGTTCTGCGCGCCGAAGCGTGGATTGATGACCGTCAATCCGGAGTCGTTTGCGATGCTCAGCGTATACAGGCCATAGTCCTGCGAGCGCATCTGCTCGACTTCGGTCTTCACGATGTCGAAGCTCGCGCCCGACAGGTTCGACGGAAACGCGCTTTCCAGCGTGGCCGATGTGTTGGACGTGACGGCGATGACACGGCGATAGTTGGACCCATTCTTGATCCACATCCGGCCGGTGATCTGCGTCGTGAAGGCCGTGCCCGTTCCCGTGACCGTCGTGCCGCTGGTCGAGATCGTGCCCGTTCCCGAAACCAGCGGAAAGTTCGTCATCGCCGTCGAGATGGTCAGTTCATCGCCGTTGATGTCACGAACCTGCGCGATGAGGTCGGCTGGACCCGTTGCGCCATTGTTGATCGTGATGGTCTGGCCGTAGCTGTAAAGCTCGGGGCGCTCCACAGAGACGATTGTCGGCGCGCCAGGATCAGCCGAACCAAAAGCCGTGGTGACGGTCTGGTCGTCCTGGAAGATGCAATCCGCGAGGCGTGGCCGCAGGCGCGGAACAGTCGTGGCCGAGTTGTTGCCATAGTAGCCAGAGGTTGCGACCCCCAGTGTCCCCCCAAGGCGCAGGGCGTCCCCGACTGCGTTTGCCGCCTGACCGTTGTTCGAGAAGTCGCACGCCTCACAGTCAAGGTCAGTGGACCCGCCATTCCACATCCCCGCGATCTCGTTGAACTTCGCCTCGACGCCAACGAATTTGAGCCGCGCCGTCACCTGCGTTTCAGGCGTCAGGAACGAGCCGTTGACGTTGTCCGAGCGAACGTCGATCCCGTACTGGTTGCCGTTGAACTTGCCGCCGATCCACTGGCAATCCACGCCGAGATAGACAAGCAGGCCGCGAGACAGCATCCGCGTCATCTGCACGTTGGTAAAGGTGCAGTTGATGACAGGCCGCTTTATCCGGCTGGTGAGGTTGGAATAGAGGCCCTGGTTGACGACGTGACAGCCCATCTGCGCTTCGCCCGCAAAGAGCGATGTCGTGAGATATTCACCATCGCCAAAGACATTGGTGAAAACGCAATTGTCGAGCGCGCCGATCTCCCAGTTGACTGACGTGTACCGCCGGATCGTGATGTTGGAGAAGGCCGAGTCGGTGAGCCCGAGCATCGAGACGCCGACGCTCTTGGTCATCGTCGAATCGTTCTTGGCGCAGACATACCAGTCCGAGCCGGACAGGTTCGCGCAGTCGGCTATTGTGATGCCGGTGAACCAGTCAGACAGCGAGTTGCCCGCGGACGTGTCATAGCCCGACTGGTTGATGATCTCGATATTGTTGATCTGGCCGCCATCGGAATTGTAGACATCGAACGCGTGCGGGAAGACCTCCCAATCGGCATTGTCCAGTTCCGAAAGGCGAGCGCGCCGGCAGATGCCTCCGTCGCAATCCTTGATCAGAACGCCCGAGCCCGAGGTCTCAACGTCCACATCGAGGTCATAGTTGTCGACGTACTGCACCGCCACGCCATAATCGGCGCAGTTGATGACCTTGGTCTCGATCCTGACGTTCTCGATGTGGGTGGCGAGCGTGCCGAGGGCGACAACGCCCCAGTAATTGCGCACATTGGAGCCGCCAGCGGTGTTGAACGCCGCCCTGCCCTGATTGTCGCGGTTGAAGTCGAACTTCCCGCCGACAATGGAGGAGTTGGACGCGCGCAGGCGGAAGACATAGAGCGCGGTCGAATCCAGCGTGGCGCTTGCCTTGAGCTGAACCGTCGCGCCGGGATCAAGGATGATGTTAATCGATGACGCGAAATTCTGGCAGTCGGTGACATAGGCGGTGTCATCGGCTGGGAACCACATGGCCTTGCCTGTAGACATCGCCTCAGCAGCAGCCGCGACGATTGCAGCCGTCCAGTCGGACTGGCCATCGATGTAGTAATTCCGAACGTTGACGCGGTCTGTCTCGAAAATTCCGCCTGCCTGGACTTGCGCCAGAACCGTGTTCAGGTCGTCAAGGTCAGGAATCTCTGACTGTCCGATCGAGCCATCCGCGTTCTGGTAGAAGTAGTTAGGCCTCACCGCAGGGGGAGCGGGTAGCGCCTTGTTGGCCGTGGTGTCTGCAAACTGGATTCCGACCTTGCGATCCAGCTGGGCCTTGATTTCCTGAAGCTTCTCTTCGACCTTGTCGAAACGTGACTGGACCGCCGATGCGTTGAATGCCCCGCCAGTCGTCAGTGAAAGGTCTTGCGAATAGCTTTGCACCCGCTCAGCCACGATGCGCTGCGTGGACGACAAAACATCCTGCGATGCATCCAGCGTGAAGGTGCGCGCGTCCTGTGTTCCGCCTACCGTATAGTCCGTGTTGAGGAGCAGAACCGTCCCATCATCGTTGTCATCGCTTGCAGTATCGTACCGCGTAAGCCGCAAGTGACTTGTCGATGTAAGCCGGATGACCTGGCTGTTCTCATCGACAAGGCTGAATGGCCCGCGCGTACCGTTGCCGGTAATGACAACGCGGGGCGTCTGCGTCGAAAGGGTCATAGGCTCTCGTTCCTCGCGATGGGCGGGGTTGGACAGGCTGCTGGTGGTGGGTCAGGTCAGTTCGCGGGCGGAGGCCCGACAAGGAAGGCGGCGGGGTTGTCCGTCTCGCCATTGAAGTAGGCAGCCGCGCCGCGGATCGACGCATCGATCTGGCCCGCGGGGTAGTGGAAGATCATGCCCGCGGCGCGGTTTGCCGGACGCCAGAAGCTTTCATCGAAGTCCGCCTCGAACGCCGCGCGTCCAGCATTGGTTGCCTCGGCAAAGATGCCGAGACCAGCGGGGCCGCGATATCCGAAGGCATCTTCGCCGCGGGCCGTGCCAGCAATCTGCGACACGCCGACAAAGGGCGAGAAAATGAAGGCCAGCTGCTCGCGCCCGTAGCGCTCCCACAGCGGGTTTTCTTCGTCCTCATCCTCGCCATCGCCCTTGGTCCAGGCGTCGATCATCATCTTGCCCGCGACCGGAACGGATAGGAGGATCACATAGTCGAGGGCCAGCGCAGCAATCTGGGCAGGCGTCCGGGCGTTGCGGGTGCGCTGCACCGCCAGATTGTAGGTCGTGATCATGTAGCTCATGAAGTTGGTCAGCAGGCGCAGCGCAGCGGCATAGCGTGTGCCCGCCCCTGTCTGCATCGCTGAGGTCTGGTGCAGCTCGCCGCCGCCCTGGCTATCGATGACGGCCTGATCGGCAGAAGCCACGGCATCGCCCTCGTTCATGCCGGCGGCTCGCGCCTTGTAGTAAGCTCCGAACCATGTCGGCATGTCGACACTGTAGAACTGGACGTTGGCCATCAGGGCGAATGCGTTGTCCTTGATGGCGTCGAAGGCCTTGGCGCTGAGACCAAGGCCGGGAATGCGAAGATCCACGACGCCAGCCTTCACCTGCTTGCGCAGTGCCGCCATTTCCGGGCTGTTCGCCTGCCTGCGATTCCGCATGAACTCGGAACGCTGCATGATCCAGTTGGCCGATGACTGCACCGTAGCGGCGTCCTTGCCCATGCGGGCATAGCCCTTGGCGATCCAGTATCCTCCAACCCTGACGATCGAGTTGGAAATACCGAGCGGCTGAAGCAATGCCGTCGACACTTTCCATCCCAGACCGACCACGGTTGCCCCGTTGCGCAGATGAGCAAGAAGGCCGCTTGCACCCTCAAGGCCGAACTTGGCCGTGATCAGCGTGTTGATGATCGTGTTGTAGACCTCGCGCCCGTGACGGCTGACGATGGCCTTTTCCACTTCCGGCTGCTTGACGATGCGCCCAGCGTCAAACAGCGCTTCGTCCGTGGCGATCGACCGCGCGACCTGATCAAGATGGCTGCTGATGACATCAACCACGGACAGGCGCAGCGGCAGCGTTATACGGCCCTTGCTGCGGGCCTTTGCAAAGCCGGGCTGGTAGGCGCCCAGCTGTCCCGTTGCAGGCTTTACGTCCTCCATGACCTGGCGCTGCCCGGCCTTGGAAGACAGCATCGGGTCGAACTTGATCGGGTAATAACCGCCACGATAGATGCCGAAGCGGGTTGCAATCTCGAGCGGGGCTTCCTTGTCCATTGGCGCCCCGTGGATCGCCTCATGCACCCTGTTGGCCTCGGGGAACCACGTGTCGAGATAGTCCCACGTCTTCTGGACGAAATCCCAGTCCTTCTTTGTCAGCGTCTCGAGAACCTGCTGCACGTGTTGCGGCTCAAGGCCGAGCGAGTCCATGAGGCGGTTGCGGTTCTTGTCGTTGCCCCAGTTGAGCGCGAACGCCAGCCGGCCCTGCTTCGAGAGCGTCAGCCTGCGGCCACCCGTTGCAGTCCAGTCAAATGTCTGCCGGTCGCGGAACATCCGCTTCTGTTCGGCTTCTGAGTAGACTGCGAACAGGCCGGCGACATCCTCGCCCATCTGCTTGCGGAGCGAAGAGAGGCGCGCGAAGGCTTCGTTGAGCGGGCGAACAATGTAATCCCAGAACTTGCCTCCATCCTTGCCGCCCGCAAACTGACGGGCCCAGGATTGCAGCGTCCGGTGCATGGCGAAATACTTCAGCGCGCTGCGCTTGACCCGCTCGCCCGGCGTATCGGTCTCGACCGGCTCCGGGGGCTTCTCGTTCGGCTGGCTTGTCTCGATCTCCGCCGCCACATCCTTTGCAGCCAGCGTCAGCCTGCGACGTTCGCCCTGCTTCAAAAGCTGGTCGGCTGTAGTGGCCATCTTCCAGATGATGTCGGCCTCGTCCCGCACCGCCTGCAATTCCGCGACGGTCAGAGACTTGTAATTCTGTCCCACCCCGCCCTTGTCCAGCGCACGCAGGGCCGCAGACTTCTCGAGGTCTTCCGCCGCCTTGGCCTGCTGCTCGGCCTCCGTCAGTGTCGAATCTCTGTAGGCGGCATAAGGATCAAGGGCGGCAAGCTGCTGGCGAATCCAGATGTTGCGGGCGACCCTCTCACCCTCCCGCTTCTTCGTCTCGTTGCGGAACTGATAGTCCGCCAGAAGATCATTCATGTGCTGCTGGTATTCCGGACCAGCGGCAAACAGGCGAGCCTGCTTCGTGCGGCTGCCATAATCAAGGATATGCGCGCGGTCCTTCTCGATCCGCTCGGCCAGCTTGCGGCCCTCGAAGAACATGGCGCGGTTGATCAGGGCGAAGCGCTTGAACTCCATCGCGTCTTCAAGCTTGCCCTTTTCGGCAGCCTCGACGGCCTTCTTCATCCAGCGCTGTTCCAGCATCAGCCACTGATTGTAGTTCAGGACTTCGCGGACCTGCTTGTCGCGGAGGCGTTCGCGCGCCATCTCGCGGGCAAGGTTGGACGGCGCTTTCTGGCTTCCCGTCGCCATGGCCAGCGCCTCCAGCTCGATCTCGTCCTGCCGCGTCTGCATCTCGTTGCGGGCAAACGCCATGGCTTCCGCCATCAGCGTGCCGTCATTGAGGATGTCGCCATGGCGCTCGATCATGCGCCGGCGCGTCTCCTCAGCGATCATGCGCTCACGCAATGGGCCCTGCTTTAGAGCCTCCAGCAGAGCCCTGCCGTCCGGCATCTTGAAGAACGGCGCGGCCTCGTCCGGGCTGATCGCGCTCTGGACGTTGCCGGACAGGCGATCGGCAATCCTGGCGAGAAGAACAGAGCCGTCCTTCTCGTAGATGTCGATGTCGTTCTGGTCGAACCATGCCGCCCATTGCTGGGCGCTCCTGATCTGATCGACGATGGCCACCTCATCCCTGCGGTAAAGCGGGGCCGTACCGTCGATGTCGGCACGCAGGATTTCCAGAAACTGCGCAATGGTCGGAATGTTGTCCGAGCTGAAATAGCCCTCTTCGGTTGCCGCGATGATGGCGCTGTCCATGTCATAGGCGCGGGAGCGCTTGGTATCCTCGCGGTCATTGATCAGGCCGGGCGCTTCGGTCTTCTGCCCGATGATCTTCTTGATCTCGCCGCCATCGTCACGAATGCCGGAATAGGCGATGCGTCCGTCGCCCGTGCCAATGCGGCGCTGTGTCGAGAAGAACTTCCACAGCGACTTCGGATGCTTCTTGCCGAGCGTGCGGCGTACATCGCGGGCGATGTCGAGATACTGGCCCGCATCGGTCGCCTGCGCGCTGTAGGCGCGGACCTCGGGCGGCAGGGCGGCCAACGCCTCGGGGCCGTACTGGTCTTCCACGGTCGCGAGATCAAGGCGCATGGGCGGCAGGTTGGGCGGGGGCGCGGCGCGGCCTTTCTTGTCGCGGGTCTGAAAGAGAACCCCTGACACACCGCGAATGGCGCGCCGGCGATCAGATGCATCATCGCGTTTGTAGAAACGGATTTGGAGCCCAGCTTTGCGCAGGATTTCAAGCGCGCGCTCCGACGTTCCACGCGGGACAACGGCCGCTTTGAACTCAGACAGGTCAACCGCACGCTGCGCCTTCGCCTCGAAGTATTCGGTCGGCAGGCTGGTCAGCGTCTCGATGAACTCGCGGATGCGTTGCATCGGTTCCGGGTCGCCACGGAAGTCGAATGCTTCACGGATACCCTTGGGCCCCTCGGCCAGCGCCTTGGACATGTCGTCCATTTGCATGAACTGGTTGCCACCGCCAAAACGATAGTAGGGCTTCAGGTATTCGAGGATTTCCATGAGTGCATCTTGGCCCTCATCCTTGGCAGCCTTCATTTCCTCTTCGGAAACGAGTTGACCTTTGCGAGCGCGGATAGCCGCAACCGACTTCAGTTCGGTGGCGTACTTCGCCCGCACCGATCCAGCGCCGTAGTGCCAGCCTTCACCACTCTGCAGATCCTGCGTCATCTCGCGCAGAATTGCTTCCATGGTGTAGTTGCCATAGCGACGGTTTCCAGCGTTGGTAAAGCCCTTGAACAGGGACTTGCCCGTGATCATTCGTGCAGCCAACGTCTCGACATACTGCTCAAAGGCCTGTTCGGTCTTCTTGTCGCGCAGCTTCTTGGACAGCATCGAGCCGAGTTCGATTGTGTCCACTTCTCGCGCCGCTGCTTTCCGATACGCCTTGGCATCTAGGATGAAGCGCTGCAGGTAGTTCGGGTGAACGATGGTTTGCCCTTCGTCCGTTTCCGTGAAGAACCGCTCGCGTAGGTCGTCAGCCAGCTCGGCGTCATTGAGCCTGGTCTGCTCGATGACGTAGTTGTAGTGGTCGGCAGCTAGTTCGCGCACACGCTGGTCGTCGCGAACGTCCCACATCTCCTTCGCCATGACGTCCAGCTTGGCTGCAGCCTTGGTGGCGTCGTCCGCCTGCGGGATTTCTTTGCGCGGCAGACGCTTCGGCAGTTCGCCACGTGAGGCGAAGAACGCCGCTTTGACCATATCATTGCGGAGCAACGAAGACGGGCCATCCTTGTGCAACCCGTCAATGTCAATGTCGCGAAGATCGCCAAGGCCCTTGGTCTCCTCGCGCAGTTCCTTCACAACGGCGGATGCAGCCTTGTCGTCGATGTCATACACCGGACGGGGGTGTCGCGGAGAGTAGATATCCGCATCGAAGGTGCGAACCTTGGACGTTGAAAGGAAGTCAGGCTCAGCTATAAGCGTGATGCCGCCGAAATTGTTCAGCACGCCCTTGTCGGTATCGACCACAGCAAGCGACGGCGCAGCCAGACCGCCGATTTCCTCGGCATGAAACAGGTTCTGCTCGGTGAGGTTGTGCATCACGACAAGCGAACCTGGCTGACGCGCCTGCCCCAGCTCATCGTTCGTCCATGTGTCGCTGGCCGTCCCGGTTGTGTCGTACCAAGCATAGCTGTCCGAAGCATTCATATCGGCTATGGTTGGCCACTTGCGCGGATTGTAGACACCATGGCGAAGTCGGGTATCGCCCAGTTCCAACAGTGTTCTGGCTGAGTCGTGGCTATAGCCGACCTCCTCGCCACTGAAGGCAATGACCCGACCGGCTTCAGTCTGGAAGAGCATAATCGCCGGGACAATACTGTCGGCCACCATGCGGTCACGCAGGGCCTGAAGACTTTCGTCTGTCGCGTTCTGGTCGATATAGCGAAGGCTTAGTTCTCGCCGCGCCTCATCTCGTCCAGAACGCTCGACACTGTCGCCTCGTCCAACAGGTCGCCCGGGTCCAAGGTCCGAAACGCGCGCGTAGAATGCGTCCGCGTAGGCTTCTGGGTCGTCGGTCTTGTCCCACTCGAATTTGCGGCCGGCGTTTTGCGGACGGGGGAGGATTTTTCCATTGTCGGCAACATCCGCATCTTTGTGGATCAGCAGGGGGTCATCCTGCCCAGGAAACTCGACTATCTCATAGTCAGAGCCCTCCAGCAAACGAACCAGTCTGGCATTCATATTCCGGATCGAACGACGAGCCGATGTGAACGTATAGGCGTCGCGTCCACCCTCTTTCATGTCGGTTTCAACAATCGCGAGCAGCCGTGGCATCAATTCAAGAACTTCCTTGGCGGACAGATTTTCCGCGCCTTGCGCGTAGACATCCTCTTCGGATGCGCGGTCCATCAGTCGCGACAGGAATGTCCAATGAATCTCTGTTTCACCGTTCACCTGCGGAATGAGGCTCACGACAACGCCCAATCCATTGGACATCTTGAAACCGTACTGCCGGGAGGTTGTTGCTTCCCCTGGGATCACATCGTTGACGGTGTTCTCACGGACCCATTCCTCACGCTGCTCGGGCGTGGGCAGGTCGAGCCGGCGCTGAAGTAGCGCCATGCCATCCGCAATCTCCGCATCTTTGTTCGCTTGATCCTCCAGCGTGTCGCGCCAGCCCTTGCCGGAAAGCCACTGATAGGCCCGCTGCTCCGGGCGCTCGTCGATCTCGGAGGCGACGTCACGGCGGACTTCGCGCTCTTCCGCTTTGCGAGATGCAGTGCGGGCTCGCTCGAACTGGTCCATGGCTTTCGCCATGAAATCGGCGGAGGCCTGCTCCCGAGCATCATGCAGCCGCTCTTTCACCCGCTCAAACTGCTTCGGGGTGATGATCTTCCTGTCGAGAAGCGCCTGCGCCATCTCCATGGCGTTCTTCTCGATGGGCATACGAACGGCTAAAATCGCCTCATCCGTCGCCAGAGCGCGGTCGAAGACGTTGGTGATCTCCTCGCTCAGCTTCAGGTTCTGGTCGAGACGAACACGCTGAAGCGCCGGCACAGTGTACTTGCCGCGGTTGTCGCGTTCGAAGAACCGACCCTTGATCTGCTTATAGACGTTCAGCAGCCACGCCTTGAAGGTCGCAAACACGCTGCGCAGTGCTGTCGACGGGGCCTTGCCTTCGCGGAGGTAGGCCTCGAACGTCTCGGCAAAGGCCTCGTGAACCTCGACGCCCTCTTCCGTGATCTGCCCGTTGGCGTCGTAAATCTCGAACTCGGCAGACTTGCCCTGCCATTCACGGATCGCAGCCAGTTGCGAAATCACAAACGGGTGCGGGTTTGGACCGCGCGCCATCCGCTCGAGAGTGGTCAGATACCAGTGCGCCGTCTCATGCACGAAGGTCGACAGGTTGGCGCTCTCATAAAGGCGGATCACGCCTTCCTGAGACAGGTCCATGCCGGTGAAGCCGCCGCGGGTCTCCTGCGCCAGAAGCTTGGAGCTTGAGGATTCGGAGGGGTCGAACTTGGCGAACTTGCCTCGGATGTTGGAGGGGTCGCGAACCACCATTTCGGTGTGCCCGTTTCCGTAGTCAACGAGCAGCGCATCAGCGTCAGGATAGTCTTCAATTCTGGCGCTGGTGTTCGTTGTCTTCGCCACTTTGCCACGAACATAAACAGGCATTACGTTGGGCTGCTTGCCGAGATTGTTCCAGTGCTCAACCGTCTTGTCGCGCCACCGTTGGCCCTCTTCAAAAAAGCCCTTGCTCATGCCACTGTAGGTGTTCGCCCACTCGGGGTCAGTCGCTAGATAGACGCCCTTGCCGTGCCAGCCGTAGTCATTGGTTCCGAACTTTTCCGGGTCAAACTGATCAACGTCTTTCATTGTCCCGTGATAGTAGACGTTATCGACATCGAACCCCATCTCTCTCGCACGCGCCATCCGTGACGCCTCATCCATAGGAAGCTTGGTCTGCGCCAGCTCCTTGCCCTGCCCCGCGCCGCGGCCACGTGCGAACTTCAGTGCCCGGACCCGCTCGCGCATGGCGTCGGACAGCGCTGTGTCTCCCTTGCCCGTTCGCGCATTCGACAGGCGGACCTTGAGCGTGCTGGCCTTGGTCTCGTGGCCACGCGCACCAAGCTGGGCGACGACCTGTTCCAGACCCGGCGCCATGCCGTTTCGGTTCGCCCGCTCCACGATGTCGACCACATCCGACATCAGGTCTTCCGTCGCACCGCCTCCCCAGCGCGGCGCCGCAAACCGTTCAAGTTCGTCCGGGGTGACGCTCCATTTCTCCGCTAACCGTTCCAGCTGGCCTTCCGCCTTGGCACGGCGCACGCTCTGGCGCACATTGCTGGACAGCTTGTTGATGTCCCGCGTGGCGTTTTCGCCTTCAACATCAAACTCCGCGACCATGTCCAGCGACGTGTCGCCGTCATTGTAGGCAAGGATCAGGTCGCGTGGGCTGAAGGTCCGCTGGTTCCCCGTCCTGTCGCGGCCTGTAACAAATCCACGCGGGCTGGCCAGTTCCTCTATAGCCGTTTGCGCAAGCTCGACCGCGTCGTCTTTGACCTGAACCGTGCTCTGCACCTGCGGCGCGATTTCTGCCCACAGCGCCTCGGGATCAACGCCAATGCGCTCGGCCAGCGTCACCGCCAGTTCAGCCTGCACCGTCGCCTGGGTCGACGTGGTTTCGGCATTGAAGCGCTTCGTCTCCGCTAACCGTTTCCGCGCATCCTCTCGCACCCGATCCGCGGCATCGGCAAAGCCGGTTTCTGCCTCCGCCTCCTCGCGCGCCTTGGCCTCCTTGTCGGCCACCTCCTTCATCGCCTCGATCTCACGGACAGTGAAATCGCTGGCCCTTAGCCGCATGTTCGGCGCGAAGGCCGAATGAATCACGGTTCCCGAGACCCCGATCTCCTTCTGGGCCGCCTGGATGCCAGCCGCATAATTGCCAGACGGGATGACCACATCCTCGCCAGACGCCATCGCGCCCTCGATCGCTGACACCTCAACCCGGAACACCTTGGCCAGCTGCTCGACCGTCAGCTGCTTCGACTGAGCCAGTTCGCCAAAGGCCTCCGGCTGGATGCGGACGCTCTCCAGCGGGCCATCCTTCGTCGCCTCCGCTACGAACTCGCGGTACTTGTCCGGCAGCCGCTTCAGCAGCTTCGAGTCCTTGCCGATGTTGCCCAGTGCGTCGAACGTCTTGGCCAGTTCCTCTGCACGCCGCTGCTTGGCATTCTTGTCGATCTGGTCGCCGGCGGCCTGCATCCCCTTGGCGACCGATGTCTGCACGCCGGACATGACCGTCGACGCCACCAGCGTCTCAAGGGCAGCATTCGGGCGCTCGGCCAGAAACTCGCCCAGCGTCTTGTCGGGGTTCAGTTCCAGCCATGTCGATGCGTCCTGCAGGAAGGTCGCAGCCTGTTCGGAAAGGCCCTCTGCCGCAGCCTGCCTGAAGAACGTTTTGAAAAGCGGCGTGTCCTTGGCCAGATCATCCAGAAGGAATTTCATCGGCAGCATTTCGGTTGCCGTTTCGATTCCGCCCTGTGTCAGCGCATAGCGCAGCCGGTCCTCGAGACTGCGGACGCCAGAACCGTCAGCAAGGCCCTCCTCCTGCGCATCGACATAGGCGCCGCCCGCAGTCATGCCGCCCATGCCACTTGTTGCAACGGCTGGGTTCCGTGTCACCACCCCCGCCAGAAGCGCCGCAACAGTGCTTGGGGCCGACTCCATCGCGGAGTAGATACCGCGCTCGATCCAGGTTTCGCCTTGCGATGCGTTTGCCTTGACCCGTTCATTCGCGATCAGCGCGCTCGACCATGCCTCATTGCTGCGCTCGACCTGCCCGCGGACCAGTTCGGCCTTGTACGGGAACCAGTCAGGCAGGGACCGGTAGATGGCCGCATTCGTATCCGCAGCCATCTTGTCCAGACCGGCCAGCTGCTGCGGCAGGCGATCTGCAAAGCCAGTGGCGAGCGCCTTGCCCATCTCGTCCAGCGTGAGCGACCCCGGCGAGAAAAACTGCCCGGCCTCCTCCCACCAGCTCAGGTTCTCGATGTCGTCGTGAGCGACTTCCAGATGGTCGAAGCTGCGGTTCAGCCATGAATAGGTGAACGGCGCGCGATCAGAGAGCTTGTCGATCTCTTCCGACACCCGCGCGACATCAAAAGCCTTGCGGTTTGTTTCCACCTCAAGACGCTCGACGCCCAACCGCTGCGCCGTGTCGATATCCGCAGCAGCCTGGTCCGGCGTCGATGTCGACTGCATCAGAGATGCGCGAAGGTTCGCTGACTGCGCCGCCTTCCGGCGATTGATGATTGCCATGACCGCAGGATCAGCCGGGTTTTCCGGCCCGCCCGCACCCATCGGCATGTCAAGCCCGGATGCCTGTGCATCGGCATCCGAAATCCGATAAGGGTCAGCCTCGACGACAGCAGAATCGCGAACCTTCCAGCCGCCCGTCACGGGATCTGGAACGTCGATCATGGGCTTGCCGCCCAGATGGTCGAAGCGCTTGACCTTCTGCTTCATCAGCTCATCGAGCTTGGCGTCAGAAGCCTCGCGGTAGCGCTTGGCTTCTTCCTCTTCTGCCTGCTCGGTGATGATGTCAGCGGCTCGCGATACGCCGCGGGATGTGCTGAAGGGAATGACTGGCATCAGGGCGCTCCACGCCTTGTAGCCAGAAGCTCCTGCACTTCCTCGAAGGTCGGATCGACGCCGTCACCAGCCGCCTTCAAGTCATTGAAGGCCTGCTCGTATTCCATCGTATCCGCAACATTCTCTGCAAAGGCAGGGTCAACGCGCATCGCAAACGTGTTCCACGAGACGAAATCGCTCTTGCTTTCGCCGGCCGCCTTCATTGCAAGGGCCACGGCATAACGAACCTGATCTGGTGTCAGCGGCCTGCCACCGCTCTCCTTGGCCAGCATCGCCGCCTGGCCGCGCAGCTCGCCCAGAAGCTTCTCGGACTCCTTCGGGCGATTGTTGGCGTTGTTGCGCAAACCCCACTTCGGGTCGGCCACCACCTTGGCGACATCGAGAAGCTGGCCCTCGATCTTCGAGACCTCGTCCTGCGTGTTGCCGCGGTCGCGCATGTCAGCCTGCTTGGCGCGGATGGCATTCTGGTCGGTGGGCGTCAGAGCCTCGAACTTTGCCCGGTCGCGCGGAGACCATTTACTTGGGTCCTGCATGAACGTACTCGCCGGCATAGCGGCAGCCGACTCCAGTTCATTGCGCCAGCCCGAGCTTGCCGCAGACCATGCCGCCTTTTGCGCGCTGTTCATTCCGTTCTCGGCATCGCGCGCATTTTCATAGGCGCGGATCGATCCCAGCCTGTCCGGATCGATTGCCCCGCGCAGTGACGCCGGAGCATTGCCGATCGTTCCGCCCTTCTCGACGTGCGCCCACATGCTGCGTTCCAGATTGTCCTGCCGCGCGTTCTCAGCCGCATCAGCCTGCCGCTGAAGCTGCGCCCCGCGCTCCTCGATCTTCACACGCAGGCGCGCATCGCTGACCTTGCCCGCTTCCTTGATGAAGCGGCCATAGTCGCCCCTGGCCTCGGTCCAGAGCCTGTCCGATTCCGACACAACGCGATTGTCGAACTCGGATGCGTCCAGCCCCTTCTCGATCGCGGCGCGTGTCGCAGGATCAATCCGCTTGTAGTTCGCCATGAACTGAGCGCGGGCTTCGGCCACCTGCCCGTTCTGGACCAGCTCGTCGATGTTGGACGTGACCCGGATCGTGACATCCTTCAGGGCCATTTCCGTCAGCTGCGCCTGAAGCCGCGCGCCCGCCTCCTCGTCAATAATGCCCTCGCGAACCTGCCGATCGATCAGTCCGCGCTGGCCCGCGATGTTGTCGGCTACCGTCTTCTCGCTGAGGGACAGGTCGCCGACCTGCGCGCCGATGGCCTCGGTTTCAGCAACAATCCCGGCTCGAGCCTTGTCGACCTGGCGCTGGCGGGTGACATCGCGGGTGCGGATCACCGCATCGGATTGCCAGCCAAGGGCCCGCTCGCGCCACATGTCCCGCCCGCCCGAGGGGACCATTTTGGCGTTGGCAGAGATGATCCTGTCGGACTCCTCGCGATAGTGCTTCTCGTAGTCCTCGGGAAGAATGTCGCTGGATTCAGTGATGTCGCGATAGGCGCGGTCCAGGTCTTCGCGTGTCTTGCGGCTTGCCTCGACGATCTTCTTGTCCGTCTCAGCCTTCTGAATCCGCTGACCGAACTCGCGAAGATGAGCGCCGACCTGATCAAGCGCCGCAGCGCCGGCACGCAGGCCGCTCTGGTCGATTGTCGGGACATTAACAACGCCACGGGTGACCTGGGCGGCTTCATCGCCAAGCCCCATCTCCTGTGCGCGTGGAATACGTGCCATACTAACGGGCTCATTCTAGGAAAGGGTTCAAATGCGAATGCTTGTGATCGTCGGACTAGCTGGGCTGGCGTCGTGCGCCACGAAGCTGGGGGAGCCGTTCACCGCCCCCGATGGGAAGCAGGCATATGCCGTTTCTTGCAACGGCTCATTGTGGAGCGCCGGATCGATTGCGACGTGTCAGGCGCGCGCCCGCGAAATCTGCAAGGGTGACTATGTCGAAATCAACCGGACCATTCTTCCGGGTGATAAGCGCACCATCGAAATCGTCTGTCGCTAACCGCCCATCCCGAACGCTTTGGCCCAGCCCATGTCTGAAGCGCTTTTGACGGCGTTGCCGGTCCCGACAATCGTATCGGCCCAGCCCGCCGTCTTGATGGCGCTGGAGCCGAGCTTGCCCTGCTTGTAGGCCTCACCGCCCTGATAGCGCCTGACCTTGGCCCCGAAGCGGTCCTGGCGCGCCTTGTCCTCGGCCTCGGCTCCGGCAAGCAATTGCGCTATGCTGGCCTGCCTGATCGTCTCGTCCGTGATAGCCGTCACAGTCTGGTCGGTCGTATCCCCGCCGCCCGCCGCAGCCCGCGCCCGCTGCGTCGCAATGATTTCCTTGGCCCGTTTAGCGATGATGTTCTGGTTGTAAGTCCCTGTCGCGACCGTCTGGCCCGCGCGCGTCTCAAGCTGTGCGGCCTCCGCGTTCGCCGCTATCAGTGCCGATACGCCCTGCTCCAACGCAGCCTTCGCCTGCATCTGCGAGGCTTTGTGCTTCATCCCGATGCCCAGGATGTCCGCTACGAATGACACGTTTCCACACCTCGTCGTCTACACGTTCAAACCCCAGCCGCTCCAGCCATTCGCGCGATCGCGGAATATCAGGGTCAGCCGTCGCAAATATCTCGTCGACACCAGCTCTATCCATCGCCGCGAACAGGCTCAGTGCATGCCGATGAATGCCCACAGGAGGGAAACCATCACGCTTGATGAAGCTAGCCCACCAACGCTCGTCCTCGTCCACCAGAACGAAGCCCATTGCTACCAGCAGGCCATCCCGCCGACACGCCCAGCCCAGAAGCCGGGAAGCGTGCAGCGCGCTATCAACGCCCCATTCAGCCAAATGCGCGGGCGTCATGTCCTCGTAGACGATCACGCAGACCGCTCGTTCGCTTCCACATGCGGAACCATGCCAAGCAGGGTCGCAGGCCCCGCGGTCGGCATCGAGATGCAAACCCGCGCATCCTTCTGCGTTGCCCCGTTGAACGGGTAGTTCACATCGTCCGTGATCTCTTCCATCGGGCTGTCGAAACTCGCCGGGTTCGGCCCCGTCAGTGTCGCCATCGTCGTGAAGTCCCGGCCCCATTTGAGCGCGCCAGGGGCCGCCCGGTAAACCAGCATCCCGAGCCGGGCGATCTTCTTGTCCTGCGTCATGGCGCCGCTCGCAACAATGCGTGGCGACTTGTAGCGGCCCTCATAGAGCAGGCCCACAATCGCATACTCGGTTTCATAGGTCAGGGTGATCGCCCCGCTCGCCACCGTGAACGGGCCCTGCTGGAACCCGTTCGTCCAGGCATAGACCGTCTCACCCTCCAGATGGCTGAGACCTGTGATGCTCGTCGTCGCCGCGCCGCTGTACTCAACCGCAGACCGCAGCCGCCAGACTTCCTCCATGTTCTCCCATGCTTCAGCAGCCAGCTTCTCGACATGGCGGACAGTTGAGCCGCCTATTGTGCGGCGAACCACAAAATAGACGCTGTCCTCCACGTCGCCGGGAAGGACACAGACGCTTTCATAGAATGCGTCCTCGTCGACCAGCCTGCACCACGCGGCTACGCCCTCGGTCGGCTCGAACAGCAGCACCGCCATCCGCCCATCATCGCACGGGGCCCAGATGCGCGGCTCGGGATTGTACTGCACGGCGCACTCGATGAAGCCATTCGTCGTGCCTTCCGCGCCCGCAATCGTCCGGTTGAGCCGGGTAAGTTCGCCAAGCTGATACTGCGATCCTTCCAGTTCCATCCGGAACAGCTTGCGCCGGGAGCGATCAATGAAGGCGACCGCTTCATCCACAACCTGGCCCTGCGCCGATGCCGAACCGCGGCGCGATCTGGGACGGCTCTTGGCCGTGGTCGGCGTCGACAGTTCATCAAGCGCCGAAACGCTGATTTCCGCCTCGCGGGCATCCATGCCGATCATCAGGCGACCCACGCCGGCCATCCAGACGGTTGAACCCCAGCCGCCCGTGACGCGCCGGGTGAAGGCGTCATCGTCCTCGACGCCGATCCCGAACGCCTCGAAATCATCCGACTCCGACGCCCAGAACCTGTCGTCCCGGCCAGCCCACAAACGACCGTCCGCCAGCGCCATCGCAGCAGGCCAGCCGGCTACATCCGACCACGCGCTGAACGCCCAGTCCGTCGTCGCCGTCGTCTTTCCGACCGGGCTCAGCACATCAACCGTGCAGGAATTGTCCGCCGCAACGCTGTGAATGCGGGCGATGCCCTCGGTCTGGCCATTGGCGTGCGTCATCTCGATCGCCGCCGTGCCGCTGGTCCATGCCGTCGACAGCACGCGGTAATAGACGATCTGGTTGTCCAGATCATCGTCATAGGTCGTATTCGTCGTGCCGGTGTGGGTCTGGTACGTCACCCAGTTCAGCTCGTTCCCGACGCTGCGCTGAAGCACCAGCGTTCCGGAAAAGACGCCCGTAATGGTGAGATTGAACTTGCGGTTATCCCCGGCGCCCGTGACCCGGATCGTGTCCGTCGACTCGCTGATCGCGTCGATTGATCCCGTGATGTACTGGCCCTGATGCAGTATCCTCAGCAGGGCCCCTGCGTGCGTCGTCCTGAAGATCGGGGCCGACGCCGTGACCGTCGCCTCGCCCGTCCGGCTGCTGCATGTCAACGTCGTCGTCGTGAC
>VFQT010000574.1_pt1 | contig 52595 bp, 43 predicted proteins | sample 3512381 | NCBI WGS metagenome assembly VFQT01 (sample SAMN10412376, study PRJNA504923) | tailings metagenome | isolation source: Relicate 2 Philex TSF3 active mining site | place: Philippines: Tuba, Benguet | collected 2017-08-29
GGGGCGCGGCGCGGGCGAGAAGGGCAATCCCGCCGACGCGCGGCAGGTTGAGCTTGCCGCGATCCGCCAGCCCATTTGCCAAAAGCCGGACAAATTGGCGGGTGCGCGCGATGTGAAGACCAGTTTCATTATCCCGCACCTGCGCGATATCGCTGAGCGCCGTCACCACCGTCATCTCCCGAGCGCGGCGCTGGAGCACGGCGACCCGCCAAAATTGAGCGCTATAGGCATTGTTGAGCGCCAGCAGCGCAAAACACAAAAAGCCAGAAGCGCGAGCGCCCATGCCAGGGCGAGCGGGGGGACCGCTGATGAGGGCAGGTGCAAGACGGCGACCACGATGGTTGAAAGGCAATGCAGCATCAACAGCCCCAGCGAGATCGGGCGATAGACCGAGGTTATCGCGATCAAGCGGCGGCGATTCGGGCCGAGATAGGGCAAAAGCAGCCCAGCCATGATGAGTGTGGCCATGCCGAGCACCGCGATGAAGCGTTCCAGCTCGTTCATGCCTGCCCCCCCATCTGGCTCAAGCTGTCGTCAAAGAGGAGCGCAACTTCTGGCTCAGCCGCGATCAGCGCGTCGACGATGAGCGGATCAAACCGCGTGCCGCGCCCGGCGCGGATCGTTTCCAGTGCGGCTTCCCGGCCGTCGGGCCCTGGGGCAGCCCAGCGCGCGTCGACATAGGCTCGGGCGACCGACACGATCCGCGCGCCGGGTGGAATTGCGGTGCCGATCTTGCCTTCGGGACCGCCGCTGCCATCCCAATGTTCCGTGTAATTGCCTGCGATGGCGGCTGCCGTGGCGATTGAACGTCGCCCGCCGCCGACGCGCGAACGGTTCCGCCCCGCGTTGATTGCCCTGAAGAAATTAGCGCCAATCGTGGGATGTTGATGGGCAAGGTCCGCCGCCGCGGTATCAGGAACGCCGATCATACCGATATCGGCAACAGGGGCGTTGCGCCGAACAAAGCTGGGAAGATCACGCTCCAAGCGGATTGGTGGCCAGCGATTCTTCTCTAGCGTGCGGGCGATGAGATAGGCGCATTCGCCAAAAAGCAGCGACTTATCTGCTGGGCGTCGGGTGCGGTGTTCCAGGATTCGGGCGAGCGTTGCAAAGAGCCGCTCTTCAAGCCGGAGTCCGCGCATCCGCTCATGGTCAGCCAAGCGGCCGAGATATTCATAGTTAAACGCAATGGCGGCGATGAGCACCCCGAATGACGCAAGAACGCGGGGCATGAAGGCGCCATCCGGTTCTGGAAAGACCAAGTTCGTCGCGGTGCCATAATGCTGCATATAGACGATGCCGCGCGCCGTCATGCCGATGCTGCTGAGAACGCATCCAAGCAAGGTCGTCATCAGGTTGAAGCTGGGCCGCCTGCCCCAGAGCAATATGGCTTCTGCTGCCGCCCAACTAAACCCAATGGCCAGCATGATATTGACGCAGACAGCCGCCAAATTGAGCGGCAATGGGATGATGGCGGCCATCATCAGCAAGATAGCGCCCAGAATGATTGCGGCGCGGCGCAACTGACCCCTGACGTCCACGACAGCCAATTGGCCCGGATCGAGCGCCTTTCGGTCAAGCGCGCGAAACTCCATCGCCATGCAACACGCGCCGTTCATGGCGAGAAAGGGCACAATGGCGAGCGCATTCGGGCCGAGGCTTGGTTGCAGCACGATGATCAACGAATAAAGCAGGAACGAAACAAGGCTGATCGGGCGATAGACAGATGTCAGCCGAATGAGCCCGCCTGCACCCTTCATAAGATAAGGGTAGAGCAGACCAACAATGCAAATCACCAATATCAGTGAGAATATACTTTCATGAAAATACATGATTTCTCAATGATATCCTATTTTTGAGTCGTGAGCATAGGCGCGGGATTTCAGTTTAGATAACACCTAAAATTTACAGGAAGTCCATGCCTTTCCGCACCCTATCGGTGCCAACAGCCGGCAGGCCTTGCAAAAATGGGCGAGTTGCGCGCGTGTGACATGGGTCAGTTGTGCATTGGTATCCACTGACATTGCCCTTCCCCCCTCTTTGATTACGAGAAAGATGCCGTCAGCAGGGCGGCGACACATGGGCCATCATCATGAAATCCATCGCCGATTTGCGAGAGCGCCTGCAAGCTTTGCACGGCCGCACCGCGGAAACCCCGCTGTTCAACCCGGTGTTCCAGCTGGGCCATGATGTCTCACGTTTGTTGGAAAGCGGCGCGCTGGACCTGAGCCAGGTCGAAGGCCTTGTCTCAGATTTGTGCGATGAAGCCCTCGAAAGCCGCGCATGGCGGCTCCACCGGCTCGTGGCGCCCGTGGCGGGTGCCGAGAACATCGCTCGCTGGCGCCGCCTTGTGGCGCAGGCGCCGGGTGACTTCAGTGCCTTTGCCGAATGGAGCCGCCGCCCGCTGCTCCACGCGGTCTTTACGGCGCACCCCACTTTCTTGCTGAGTGATGCGGAAAGCGCCGCTGTCGCGCAGGCGGCGTCGCGTCCCGAGGGACCGTCAGAGCGGCCCTATGGCGCGCCGTCGGCGCGCGCGGCGATCTCGCTTGATGGCGAGCATGACGCGGCGATGGCGGCGATCCGCCGCGCACAGGCCGCGCGCCACCAGCTGATTGTGGCGCTCCTCGATGAAGCGGCAGGCCGGTTTCCGGTGGCGTGGACGGCGCTGCTGCCCTGCCCGTTCCGGCTCGCCAGCTGGGTCGGCTATGACATGGATGGGCGGACTGATATCGGCTGGGCGACCAGTCTGCGCTACCGCCTTCTCGAAAAGGCAGAGCGGCTGGCAGGCTATGCCGCCGATCTGGCCGCAATCGATGGCCGCCACGCCTTGCTCGCGCCGCTGCGCGCCGCCGAAGCGCATAGCCGCGACATGGCGGGGTCCTTCTTGGCGGATCTGACGGCACCTGCGGCACTGTCTGCGGCCGCCAATCGGCTGACCGCCGATCATCCCGCCAAGCTCTTGTCGCTCCAACCGATGATCGCGGCTTTGCAGGCAGAAGCCGCTGCCAGCCCCCAGTCCCCCCACGCGCGACAGTTGGTGGCGCTCGCCGCGGCGATGGCAGCCGATGGGCTGGGCATGGGCTGGGTTCATTTCCGTGTGAATGCGTCGCAGCTCCACAATGCGATCCGCCGCCGGATCGACCCGGATAATGCGCTCGACCTCGCGAGCGGCACGGCGCTGAAGCGGCTGCGCGAAGTGTTGGCGGAGGTGCAGCCGTTACGCTCTAATTTCGCCGCGCTGGCGATCGAAAGCACGACCGCGCTCCGCCAGTTTCTCGTCATGGCGCAGATCCTGGCACATGTGGATGCCGATGCGCCGATCCGGATGTTGATTGCCGAATGTGAACAGCCGCAGACGGTGCTCGCCGCGCTCTATTTCGCGCGGCTCTTCGGGATCGACGCCAAGGTGGATATCTCGCCGCTCTTCGAAACCGACAGCGCGATGGAACATGGCGCGCGCTTTCTCGATGCGCTGCTCGGAGATCCGGAATATCAAGCCTATGTCCGGGCGCGCGGCCGGGTGTCGATCCAGACCGGCTTTTCCGACGCGGGCCGCTTTGTCGGGCAGGTGCCCGCCGCGCTCGCGATTGAACGCCTCCATGGCCGGCTCGCCCGATTGATGGCGCGGCATGGGCTGACGGATGTCGCGGCGCTGATTTTCAACACCCATGGTGAGTCGATGGGGCGGGGCGCGCACCCCGCCTCGATGCTGGACCGGATGCGCTATCCGATGAGCCCTTGGGCCCGGCGCCAATTTGCCGAGCTGGGGATCCGGGTTGAACTAGAGGCAAGCTTTCAGGGCGGTGATGGCTATCTCTTTTTCCAAACAGAGGCGCTCGCGCTGGCGACGCTCACCCGCATTGCAGAGGTGGAGAGCAGCCCGCTCAACGCGGACGACGATCCCTTTTATACGCGCACTGACCTGAGCCTCGATTTCTATCGGGGCATCCGGCGGGTGCAACGCGACCATCTTGATTCGCACACCTATCCGCGCGCGATCACGGCCTTTGGCCTGGGGCTGCTGAACGAGACGGGATCGCGCCGGTCGCGCCGGCAATCTGATCTGGCAGCGGATCGGGACATGAACCTGCGCCAGATTCGCGCGATCCCGCATAATGCCATTCTCCAGCAGCTGGGCTACCCCGTGAATATTCTGGCGGGCGCGGGCTCGGCCGCAGCCGAAGAGCGTGAAGGCGTTGCCGAGATGCTCGGCGCGTCAGACCGGGGGCGGGCGCTGGTGCGCCTGCTCCGCGCGGCGGACCGGCTGGCCAGCATCAAGTCTGTCGCCGCTTATGGCGAATTGTTCAATTCGGCCTATTGGGCCAGCCGGCCCTATCGCGGAATGGAGATGCCCCTCCAATCTGCGTGCCTTGCGCTCGCAGAGCATCTGACGAAGGACGACCGTGCCGGGGTGTTCCGCCGCCTCGCTTCGCGGCTCAGAGTGGATGGCGTGCGCCTCCATCGCCTGCTCGCACTTGTGCCGGAAGGAGGGGCGGCTGATCCAGATCGGGAAGAGGTGCGCCGCTCGCTCGGCGCGCTCCACGCGCTGCGCATCGCATTGCTCCAGCATATGTTTTTAAAGGCCGTGCAGGTGCCCGCCTTTTCCCGCTCCAACGATATCAGCCGGGAAGATGTGCTGGAGATGGTGTTCACCCTGCGCATCGAGGATGCCTTGGCGCAATTGCGCCGGGCCTTCCCGGTTGTTGGGCCGCGCCTCTCCGACTTCGCTGTCACCGAGCCGACCGACTATCCGGATGGAGAGGGGCCAGCCTATGCTGGGATTGAGGCGGGCTTCATTGCCCCGATTGAACAGGCCTATGCACTGGTCCGCCGCATCAGCACCGCGATCGCCAATCATTTCGGGGCGCATGGCTGACCAAAGCGGCCGACATGGCTAGGCGCGATGGGCTTTGGTGCTGGACGCTGTGCTGGGTTTCTGGGGCGACCGGTTAAGGGTGCACGGCTTGATCGCATGGGGCGCCGGGCGAGGTTGATCGGCTTCAAAGGCAGCAAAATAGCCCCCGGCAAACGCTGCCTCCCGAAACTCGACCAGACGGAAGCCGACGGCTGCCAGCTCGCATTGGAGGAGCAAAGGCGGCGTGCCATGTGCTTCGGTGGGACGGTCATCATCGACGATAATCACGCGCCCGCCCGGTTTCAGCGCCGGATGGAGGTGCCAGAGAAAGGCGTAAGGCGCCGCGATTTCATGGTACATATGGACCATCAGCACCCGATCAAAGCTGCCCTTGGGGAGCTTGGGGTTATCCGGCGCGCCGAGCCGGACGCTGACATTATCAAGCCGCTCCCGATTGGCGCGCTCGGCGAGCTTGTCGCGCACCGCGGGGACGATGTCTTGAGCGAGGACCCGTCCCTTGCTGCCCACCCGCGCGGCGAGGCGGATGGTGTAATAGCCTTCGCCCGCCCCAATATCCGCGACCGTCATGCCCGGAGCGATGCTCGCCATGTCCATGATTTTGTCCGCTTCGTTGCGCCGGTCGCGCGCATCTTCGGTGGACCAGCGATCGGCAACGATCTTGGCAACAGGTCGGTCTGCCGGCGGGAATTGGCCTTTCTGGCCCCCCTTGCTCTCGCAGCTGGCCAGCAGCAGCGGGGCAAAGAGCAAGGCAGGCAGGGTGCGCATCGGCTCAGTCGATATCCTCGACGACAACCTTTTCGCCTGTCACGCGCTGCGAGAGGGCGGCGGCCATGAACTTGTCGAGATCGCCATCGAGCACATCGCCCGGCGCGGTGGAGGTCACGCCCGTGCGCAAGTCTTTCACCAGCTGATAGGGCTGGAGAACATAAGACCGAATCTGGTGGCCCCAGCCAATCTCTGTCTTGGTCGCATTGACAGCATTGGCTTCGGCTTCGCGCTTTTGCAGCTCGGCTTCATAAAGCCGCGCCTTCAACTGCTTCATCGCTTCAGCCCGGTTTTTGTGCTGGCTGCGCTGGTTCTGGCAGGCCACCACGATCCCCGTGGGAATATGGGTGATGCGCACCGCGGAGTCGGTCGTGTTGACGTGCTGCCCGCCCGCGCCCGAGGCGCGATAGGTGTCGATCCGCAATTCGCTTTCGTTGACCTCGATGTCGATATCGTCATCGACGACCGGATAGACCCAGACGCTCGAAAAGCTGGTGTGGCGACGAGCGTTCGAATCATAGGGGCTGATACGGACCAGGCGGTGGACGCCGCTTTCGGTCTTGGCATAGCCATAGGCGTTTTCGCCCTTGATCATCAGCGTCGCGGATTTGATGCCCGCTTGCTCGCCCGCATGATAATCAACGAGCTCCACCTTCATCTTATGCCGTTCGGCCCAGCGGGTGTACATGCGCTGGAGCATTTCGGCCCAATCCTGGCTTTCGGTGCCGCCGGCGCCCGCGTTGATTTCGATATAGGTATCATTGGCATCGGCTTCGCCCGCGAGGAGGGCGGCGACCTTGTCGGTCTCGGCGCGCGCGGCAAGCTCGCCCAGGCTGGCTACGGCTTCATCGGCCAAGGCATCATCACCTTCGGCTTCCGCCATTTCCATCAGCTCAACCGTATCGTCGCGCTCCCGCTCGATCGCGCGGGTTGCGCTGATCGCGTCGTCGAGGCGGCGGCGCTCGCGCATCACTTCCTGCGCGGCCTTGGGGTCGTTCCAGAGCGCCTGGTCTTCAACCTTGGCGTTCAGTTCCTCCAGCCGCTTGAGCGCACGATCCCAATCCAGAAAGCGCCGCAACAATGCGACGGCCTGGTTGATCTGGTCGACATGGGCCTGCGCTTCAGCGCGCATTTCGTTTCTCCATTTTGCTCACGGGTTGGGTGGGTTCAGCAGCGGGTTAGTAAATCCCGCCCTCTCTTTGCAAGAAATCACTGTCGCGTCGCTGGCTGGACCGGCCGGCATCGCCCGACAATGCCTTATCTTCCAATTTCTTCTGCGCCTCCAGCTCGTCGCGGCGGATGGTGCGCCGCGGCTCGCTTTCGGGCTTGAAGGCTTCCCAGATGACAGGCGATTTGGGATCATCCGTTGGCCAAGCGCCATAGACGCGCTTGCCCGACATGCGTTCGATGCGGATCAGGCGGATCCCCGGCGGCGCCCGGAAAGGAACAATCGGCATATCGGCCATCGCCTTGGTTGCGAACGCCTTGAAGATCGGGACGGCATGGGTGCTGCCCTGAACATAGCCGCCCATATTCCGCGGCTGATCAAAGCCCATATAAAGCCCGGCGATCAAATCTGGCGAGCCGCCGACAAACCAGACATTGGTCGGCCCGCTTGTTGTCCCTGTCTTGCCGAACAAAGGCCGGTTCATGTCGCGCAGCTGCACCGCAGTGCCCCGCTGGACGACGCCTTCGAGCATATGGACAACCTGATAGGCGGTTTGCGGATCGATCACCTGACGCGTGCGGGCCGGGGGACGCGGCATCGCGCGGCCGTTCCAGTCGGGCGCTGTGCACCCTTCGCAGCGCCGGGTATCGGCGCGCCAGCGGACTTTGCCCGTCCGGTCCTGCACATAATCGATGAGGGTCGGGCGACGCTCCCGCCCGTTCGACGCCAGGATGGAATAGGCGTTCACCAAATTGAGCACCGTTGTTTCGCCCGCCCCCAGCGCGATGGAGAGCACCGCGGGATAGGGCTGGTTGGCGGGGCTGATCCCCAAGGCCGACGCCATTTTTACGATACGCTCCATCCCGGTTTGGGAGGCGGCGCGCACCGTCATCAGATTGCGGGATTGTTCAAGTCCCCAGCGCATCGTGCGCGGGCCAGAGCCGCCGCCGTCGAAGTTGCGGAAGCATTTGCGGCCAAGCTTGGCCGATTGATAAACGCAGAACGGCCCATCGATGATGATTTCTGCGGGGGTCATCCCGGCATCGAGCGCGGACGCATAGACGAAGGGCTTGAAGGAGGAGCCGGGCTGGCGCTTCGCCTGAGTCGCCCGGTTATAAGAGGCAAGGCGCACATCGAACCCGCCCTGCATCGCGAGCACCCGGCCGCTATGCGGATCCTGCACCACCATCCCACCCGAGACTTCGGGGATGCTGCGCAGCGCGTAGGTCACGCCCTCCCGCTTGACGGCGATAATGTCGCCCGGCTTCAGGAAAGAGAAGGCGGCGGTTGCGGTCCCGCGTTTGGGCATCGCGGCCGCACTGGCGGGGAGTGTCCCCGTGGTCCCATCGGCAAAGCCAATCTGGGCAGTCGAGCCAGCGCGCGACAGGACAACGGCGATCCGCCAATCGGGATAGCCCGCCCCCAGATTTTGGGCGGCAAGCCGCTGGGCCCAACGCTCTCCGGGTTCGATCTTGGCAATCGGGCCGCGCCATCCCTTGCCGCTTTCATAGCGCACCAAGCCATCTCGGAGCGCCTGTTCAGCAGCGCGCTGATAGTCCGGGTTGAGCGAGGTGCGCACCCACAAGCCGCCATCATAGACAGAATAGGGGCCGCTTTCAGAGGTTTCGCCGAATTTCTCGATCAACTCCCGGCGGACTTCTTCGAGGAAATAGCCCCCCATGTTCAAATTGGACGCTGTCGCTGCACGGGGGAGAAGCCCCAAAGGCGCGCGCCGGGCGGCTTCATATTGCGTGGCGGTAATATAGCCATTGTCGCGCATCTCGCCCAGAACATAGTCTCGTCGGGTGAGTGCTTTGGCTTCATTGGCGGCGCGACCGTAGGTTTCAGGCGCCTTGGGCAAAATTGCGAGAAACGCCATTTGCGGCAAGCTCAACTCTGCCACATCTTTGTTGAAATATGCGCGCGCGGCGGCTTGCACGCCAAAGCTGTTCCGCCCCAGCGGGATCTGGTTGAGGTAGAGTTCGAGGATCTGCTCTTTGGTCAGCACGGATTCGATGCGCCGGGCCAGTATCGCTTCTTTTACCTTGCGCGTGACGGAATATTCATTCCCCAAAAGAAGATTCTTGGCGACCTGCTGGGTGATCGTCGAACCACCGCGTGCCCGCTCACCCGAGCCGATCTTGCTGACATAATCGATAATCGCGCCCGCGAGCCCCGGAAAGTCGATCCCGCCATGGCTGAAAAAGCTTTTGTCCTCTGCCGAGAGGAAGGCCTGCACCAGAAGCGGTGGATATTCGTCATACCGTAATTCGACACGCCGTTCGCGGGCATAGCTATGTACCGGCTCCCCGCTGACATCGCGCACATAGGTTGGGAGCGGCGCCTGATAGGTGAGGAGCGATTCTGCTGAAGGCAGGTTGCGCCCGAACACGACCCAGATCAGCGCATAAGCAAGGGCAAGGCCGCCCAAGATGCGCACTGCCAGCCGGAAGCGCGGCTTGGCATAGTTGAGAAGGAACCAAGCCCGGCCCTCTCCCCATGCCTGACGCGCCACCTGTCGCGCCGCATCAAGGCGCTGGTGCGCGTTTAAGCGTTGGGCAAGGGCGGTGAGGTTGAGGGCCATTGGTGGGGCATCTAGCGGGAAATCGGGAGGCTGGGAACCGATTTTCGGGCGCAGCCGTGCCCGAGGCGGGCGTCACGGCGCGATCATTCGCCGCGCAAAGTGGATGTCCACCGCGCGGCTGATCGCGCCGATAATGGCCGCCTGACCCGCCTCGGAGCGGATCCGTGCGGCATCTTTGGGATTCGACAAATATCCCAATTCCATCAGAATCGCGGGCATATCGGGGGCTTTCAGAACGGCGAGCCCCGCCATTCGCAACCCTTCCGTGCGGAAGGGCACCGCCCCGCGCGCTTCGCGGCGGACGAGCCCAGCAAAGGCCCGTGAGGCTGCCATAGTTTCGCGCTGCGCGAGATCGACCAGAATGGGCGTCACCGCCGCATCGGCGCGCGCCAGATTGACGCCGTTCAGAATGTCCGCCTTGTTTTCGCGCGCCGCAAGCGCCTCCGCTTCCTGATCCGACGCGATCTCTGACAAGGTGTAGATGCTCGCACCCGAGGCGAGGGATCCGGCGGAATCGGCATGGATCGAAATGAACAACTGCGCCTTGAGGTTGCGGGCGATGGCCGTTCTTTCCCGCAGAACCAAAAAATGATCGGCTTCGCGCGTGAGTGCCACCCGGACCCGACCTGTCGCCAGAAGCGCGTCGCGGAGCTTTTTGGCAACGGCCAAAGTCAAAGTCTTTTCGGGCATCCCGTCGCCTGCCGCTTGGGCGCCCGGATCATGCCCCCCATGGCCTGCATCGATCACCACTAAGGGACGTCCTGCCGGCCCGCGAACTTTCGGCAGCGCCGGGCCATGCGTCGCTGGATCGAGCGGGATCGTCAAACGCTGTCCCCGCCAGCCTTGGGCGGCTGCAGGGGCGCAGAGCAGCGCCATCATCACGGCGGTCAAAAAGGGGCGTTGACACCTCATGCGCAGAACCATGGCTTGCTTCAGGGGCAGGAATCCAGCCCCTTTGCGGGCATCTTTTTACGCTCTTTTATTATCAACATCTTAATCGACGCGTGCGACAGACTTCCCGCGCTGATGAGCAAAGCTGTTGCTGCTAGGGCGATGCAGTGCTACCAGCTTTCTAGCGCCAGACCGTGTCTGGCCGTTCACGCGCCCATCTCGCTTGGCGGGACTGGCCGATCCAGGTTGACGTTGCATGATGCATGTTTGTTCCGTTTTGCGCCCTTCCGCCCTTGGTGGCGATGCGCGGCAAGGAACCATTTTTCCGGCGCAGATCGCCGGGCATGTATTTGCGGCAGAGGCACTTTCACCACGTAATTTCGGCCCGGAGCATCTGCTCTGCCGACCATTTCACGCGACCGCAGCCGGCAACGGCAGCGCCGGACGCGCACGGAGATTGAAGAATGACAATGCGGATGTTGATCGACGCCCGCCACCCGGAAGAAACCCGGGTTGCGGTCGTCAAGGGAAACCGGATCGAGGAGTTTGATTTCGAGTCGGCAGAACGCCGGCAGCTCAAGGGAAATATCTATCTTGCCAAGGTGACGCGGGTGGAGCCGTCGCTGCAGGCGGCCTTTGTCGATTATGGCGGAAACCGGCACGGTTTCTTGGCCTTTTCCGAAATTCACCCTGATTATTACCAGATTCCGAAGGAAGATCGCGAGGCCCTGCTGCGCGAAGAAGCAGAGCATGCCGCCGCTGAAGCGGCGCTGCGTGCGGCCGAAGGCGATGACGAGCCGGTTGATGGCCATCATGACGATGACGGCCAAGATCATGATCGCCCCGATTCCGATCTGGAAGACGATCTGGACGGCGAGGATGCCCCCGCCCCTGAATCCGCCGGGGGCAATGGCCATGACGATCATTCGGCTGCCGAAGACCTGCGCCGCAAGCGCATGGCGCTGCGCCGTCGCTATAAGATCCAGGACGTCATCCACCGGCGTCAGGTCCTGCTTGTTCAGGTTGTGAAGGAAGAGCGCGGCAATAAGGGCGCGGCGCTCACGACCTATTTGTCGCTCGCGGGCCGCTATTGCGTGCTGATGCCCAATACCACCCATGGCGGGGGGATCAGCCGCAAGATTTCGAACGCGGCAGACCGCAAGCGCTTGAAGACGATCATGTCGGAATTGAACCTGCCGTCGACCATGGGCTGTATCGTCCGCACCGCGGGCCTTCAGCGCACCAAGACCGAGATCAAGCGCGACTTTGATTATCTCGCGCGCCTCTGGGATGAGATTCGCGAGACGACGCTGAAGAGCCAGGCGCCCGCCCTCATCAACGAGGATAGCGACCTTATCAAACGGGCGATCCGTGACATCTACAACCGCGATATCGATGAGGTGATCGTCGAAGGCGAAGCGGGCTATCGCAAGGCGCGGGACTTTATGAAGCTCCTGATGCCGAGCCATGTGAAGAAGGTGAAGTCCTACGCTGATCCGGTGCCGCTCTATCAGCGTTATGGCGCCGAAGATCAGCTGGAGGCGATGTACCACCCGGTCGTCCAGCTGAAATCGGGGGGCTATCTGGTCATCAACCCGACTGAGGCGCTTGTCTCGATCGACATCAACTCGGGCCGCTCGACCCGCGAGCATGGGATTGAGCAGACCGCGCTGTCGACGAACCTCGAAGCGGCGCAGGAAATCGCGCGCCAATTGCGCTTGCGCGACATGGCCGGGCTGGTCGTCATCGACTTTATCGACATGGAGTCCAACTCCAATGTCCGTAAGGTCGAAAAGGCGATGAAGGCCGCGCTCGCCAATGATCGGGCGCGGATCCAGATTGGCCGGATCAGCCAGTTTGGCTTGCTTGAAATGAGCCGCCAGCGGCTGCGCACCGGCGTGCTCGAAGCCTCGACGCGGGAATGCCCGCATTGCGAAGGCACCGGGCTGGTCCGCACCGCGTCGTCGGCGGGGCTGTCGGCGCTCCGGATGCTGGAGGAAGAAGCCGCGCGCGGGCGGGGCAGCCAGCTCGTCCTGCGGGCGAGCCAGGAAGCGGCCTTCTACGTCCTCAACCGCAAGCGCGGCGAGCTGGGCGAGATCGAGGAGCGCTATGGCGTCACGATCGAGGTTCAGTCCGATGGTCAGCTGGAAGGCGCGCGGATGACGGTGGAAGCCGGCGGACCGCCGCCTGCCTTCCGCCCGAGCTTTGAGCCGATTGTCGATGATATTGTCGAGGACGACCTGCCCGAGGATATCGAGGACGAGGAAGAAGAAGGGGGTGCGCGCGACGCCCGGGGTGACGAAGACGGTCGCCGTGGCCGCAGCCGTCGCCGCCGCCGTGGCCGCCGTGGCCGCCGGGGGGATGGCGAGCACGCTGAAGGCGAAAGCGATGGTTCAGACGTAGAGGCCCGCGACGGCCGTGCGGACGAAACCAGCGAAGAGCGCGAGGACCGGGAAGAGCGCGAAGGCGGCCGTCGTCGCCGTCGTCGCGGCCGCCGTGGTCGCCGCCGGTCGGAAGACATGAATGGCGCTACGGACACGGCAGCGGCCTCAGGTGATGAGGCAGATGCCATATCGCCTGACGCGCCTGCCGAGGCGGAGGCGCCGGCTGGTGATGCTGAGGTTGCCAAACCCAAGCGCCGCCGGACGACCAAGGCAAAGGCCGCGGATGCTGCCGATGCGGTCGCAGCGGAGCCGGTGACCGAGGCGCCCGAAGCTGCGCCTGAAAAGCCCAAGCGGACGCGCCGTAAAAAGGCGGATGTTGAGGCAGAAGCGGCAGAGGGTGCAGCGGCTGTGCAAGCGGCGCCTGACCCGGTACCGGCGGCCGCGGTTGCGCCCGAAAAGCCCAAACGGACCCGTGCCAAAAAGGCCGCTCCTGCTGAAGAAGTCGCCGCCGCGCCGGCAGCAGACGTGGCCGAAGAGGCCCCCAAAAAGCCGCGGGCACGTAAAACCAAGGCGGCGGCAAAGGCGTCTGATGCTTCGGCCCAGGAAGCCGTGGCTGAAGAGGGTGCAGCAGAGGGTGCAGGCGATACGCCCCGCCGCGGCTGGTGGCAGCGCACCTTTGGTGACACCAACTGAGGCCCTGTTTTCATCGAACGTTCAGGCAGGCAGGGAGAAAAGGCCAGCCATGAGGCGCTTCTCCCTGCCGGCCCGTTTCTTTGCGGCCTTGTTCCTGCTGCTCGCAAGCGTCCAGCACGCAGCGGCCCAATCGATTTTGCGCGACGCCGAAACCGAGGCGCTGTTTGCCGATATGTCGGCAGATATTATCCGCGCGGCGGGGCTTGAGCCGCGCCATGTCCAGATCGTTCTGATCAACGATAAAGAGATCAACGCCTTCGTTGCCGGTGGCCAGATTGTTTATGTTCATTCCGGGCTGGTGCTGGCGGCCAAAAATGCCAATCAAGTGCAGGGCGTTATCGCGCACGAACTGGGCCATGTGGCAGGCGGGCACGTTATTCGGATCAACGAAGGCGCCAAAGCCGCAACGGGGATTTCCATTCTCAGCCTCTTGCTTGGTGCCGCCGCGATTGCCGCAGGCGCGGGGGATGCCGGAGCCGGGATCATGGCCGCGGGCCAGCAGGCGGCGATGGGCAAGTTTCTGGCCTTTTCCCGAACGCAAGAATCATCGGCGGATGCGGCCGGGGCAAGCTATCTTTCCAAAGCCGGGATCAGCGGCAAGGGGATGATCGGCTTTTTCAAGACGCTCCAGAATGTGGAGTTTCGCTATGCGATCCCGCAGGACGATAGCTATGGCCGCACCCACCCCTTAACGGGGGAGCGGATCGCGACGCTGCAAGGTGTCTTAGAGGCTGATCCAGCTTGGAATGCCCCCCCCAATGCGGAAATTGAGGCGCGGTTCCAGCGGGTCAAAGCAAAGCTGATGGGCTTTGCATCCGAACCAACCCAGACGCTACAAACCTACCCGCCTGACGATGGCTCGATCCCCGCGCGCTATGCCCGTGCTTATGCGTGGCACCGCAGCGCCTATCCCGACAAAGCCCTCGAAGAAGCCGATGCGCTGATCAAGATGAAGCCCCATGACCCTTATTTCCTTGAGCTGAAGGGGCAGATCTTGCTCGAATCAGGGCGCCCGAAAGACGCATTGCCAATTCTGCGCGATGCCAATCGGCTGGCGTTGAACCAACCGCTGATCGCCGCGCTTTTGGGCCACGCCCTGATCGCGACCGAGGATAAGGCGAATCTTGAAGAAGCGGCGCGGGTGCTCAAGGCGGCGGTCTCCAAGGATAATGAAAATCCCTTTGCTTGGTATCAACTGGGGATGGTCTATGAACGCCAAGGCGATCTGTCGCGCGCGCAGCTGGCGACGGCCGAACGCTATAGCCTCGAAGGCGCACCGCAGCTGGCGTTGCGCAGCGCGGAAAGCGCAATGGCGGGCATCCCGCCGGGCACAGCGGACTGGATAAGGGCGCAAGATATTGCCATGGCGAGCCGAGGCGAACTCGAACGATCACGGCGGAAACGCAGATGAATGAAGGAAAGAAGATGATGGGGATTGCCGCAGGGGCGGCGCTGATCGCAGCCGGCGCTTCAGCCGTTACGCTAACAGTAGCGCAACCCGTCAACACCACCGACCGCGCCGCGATCGAGAAGATCGTGCGGGAATATATTTTGGCGCACCCCGAAATCCTGCCCGAAGCGATGGAAAATCTCCGCGCCAAGGAAGTGGAAAAGGCCCTGAGCGCGAGCCGCACCGCGCTTGAAACCCCGGTCGGGGATGCGTGGCAGGGCGCTGCTGATGGTGATGTCACGCTGGTCCAGTTTTTCGATTATGCCTGCGGCTATTGCCGGGCGTCGATGGCGGATATCAACCGGCTGCTGGCCGAAGATCCGCGGCTTCGGGTTGTGTATCGCGACATGCCCGTCTTGGGCGACGATAGCTTGGAGGCGGCGCGCCTCTCCGTTGCGGCTGCCTTATCTGGCAAGTTCAACGCGATGCACGCGCCGCTTTATGCGGCGGGCCGGCCTTCTGCTGCCAGCCGAGAGGCCGTGCGCCGCCGGATCGGCCTCGATGCCAAAGCGATTGCGGCGCCAGATGTGGACCGGGAAATTGCGCGCAACCTCCAGTTCCAGCGGGAGTTTGATATTTCGGGGACGCCAGCCTGGGTGGTCGGCAACAAGCTCCTTGTGGGTGCGGTCGGCTATGACGCGTTGAAAGCCGCGATTGCAGAGGCGCGGGCGGCCCGCAGCCAGCGCTGAGCGCGCGGCGTGATTTAAAGCTTGGCAATAAGCGAAGCCATGGCAATGTCTGCGCCATGCGAGTCTTTCGCGTTCTTGCCTCTATCATCCTTGCCCTTTGCGCGCCGGGCCTTGGCTTTGCTGCGCCAGTCGAGAAAGCGTTTATGCCCACCACCGAAAAGCCGCCCGTCGCCGCCCGCAAGCCGCATGCCATTGAGCATCATGGCGTTCGGATCGAAGACCCTTATGCCTGGTTGCGCGATCCCGGCTATCCCGAGGTGACGGATGCCGCGGTGCTCGACTATCTTAAGGCAGAAAACGCCTGGTTTGAGGCGCAGATGAAGCCCCATGCCGGGCTGGTGGAGACGATCTTTCAAGAGATGAAGGGGCGGCTGAAGGAAGACGATTCCTCCGTGCCGCAACGCGACGGTGCCTATCTCTTCTGGCGGCGCTTTGAAAAGGGTGCGCAATATAAGCAGTGGATGCGCAAACCCGTGGCGGGTGGCCCCGATGAAGTGATGATCGATGAGGCCAAGCTCGCCGAGGGGAAGGACTATTTCCGCCTCGACGGACTGACGCTGACAGAGGATGACCGGCTTCTTGCCTATGCCACCGACACCAATGGCTCCGAACGCTTCACCATCCGCTTTCGTGATCTGACAACGGGCGAGGATCTGCCCGATGAGGTCATCCCCGAAACACTGGGGGACTTTGTTTTCACCTCCGATGGCAAATATCTCATCTACGGCCGTGCCAATGACAATTGGCGGATCGACAAGATCATGGTCCATGAAATGGGCACGGACCCCGCGCAAGACAGGCTGCTGTACGACGAAGCGGATCAGGGCTTTCAGGCCGGGGTCGGGATGACGCAGAGCCGCAAATGGATTGTGATCTCTACCGGCAATCATGAAACCAGCGAAGTGCGGCTCTTGCCTGCCGACGATCCCTTTGCGCCGCCGATCCTTGTGCGTCCCCGCCAGCAAGGGGTGGAATATGATGTCGATGAGCATGACGGCACGCTCTTCATCCACACCAATGATGTAAGCCCGCAATTCCGGCTCGTCACCGCCTCGCTATCCGCGCCGGGGGTATGGCAGGAACGGATCGCCCCGAGCGCCCATTTCTACATGACGTCCGTCACGACCTTTGCCGATTTCTTCGTGGTGGAGGGGCGGGAAAATGGCCTCGATCAGGTGGAGATCCACAGCTATGCCGGTGGCCCGCCGAAGCGGATTGCGTTTCCTGAGCCAAGCTATGTCGCCGGGCTTGATGAAAACCCGGAATATCGGGTGAACACGCTGCGACTCTCTTATGAATCGATGGTCACGCCTGATACCGTTCTCGATTATGATCTGGCCTCGGGGGCGATGACGACCTTGAAGGTGCAAGAGATTCCCAGTGGCTATGACGCCCGCCAATATGAGACCGAACGGCTGGAAATCACCGCGCGCGATGGCACCAAAGTGCCCGTCTCAGTGGTCTATAAAAAGGGCTTTAAAAAGGACGGACAAGGCCCGCTCTATCTCTACGCTTATGGGGCCTATGGCTATGCGATGCCGCCGGGCTTTTCGGTGCTGCGCCTCTCGCTGCTCGATCGCGGCTTTGCCTATGCCATCGCTCATATCCGCGGTGGGGATGATCTGGGCCAGCAATGGTATCTCGATGGCAAGCTGACCAAGCGGACCAATACCTTCAACGACTTTGTCGATGCCGCCAAGGGGCTGGTCGCAGCGGGCTTTGCCAAGCCGGGGCGGATCGTGGCCTCTGGCGGTTCGGCGGGTGGGGAGTTGATGGGCGCAGTCGTCAATAGCGACCCACAGCTTTGGGGCGCGGTGGCAGCTCATGTGCCCTTTGTCGATGTCCTCAACACCATGCTCGATGAAAGCCTGCCGCTGACGCCGGGCGAATGGCCGGAATGGGGCAACCCGATCATCGACAAGGCCGCCTTTGACCTCATCCGCAGCTATAGCCCCTATGATAATGTGCGGGCCCAGGCCTATCCGCCTTTGTTTGTCACAGGCGGGCTCAACGATCCGCGCGTGACTTATTGGGAGCCGGCCAAATGGGTCGCGAAGCTGCGCGCGACCAAGACGGATCAGAATATGCTGCTCTTGAAGACCAATATGGGCGCGGGCCATGGCGGCAAATCGGGCCGGTTCGACTCGTTGCGCGAAGATGCGGAAGAATATGCCTTCTTCCTGTGGCAATTGGGCATGGCGCGCTGATCATGGCGGCGTTTGAGCGGCAGATCGTGCCGCAGCCGGACGACATTGATGAACTGGGCCATGTCAACAACGCGGTCTGGGTGCGCTGGGTTCAGGAGATGGCGACTGCCCATTGGGCGGCCGTCGCCCGGCCCGAGGATCAGGCTGCCTATATCTGGGTCGTGATCCGGCACGAGATTGATTATCTGGGCAATGTCGGCCCGGGAGAGGCGGTGACCGCCCGTACCTGGATCAGCGACAGGCCCAAGGGCGCGCGCTTTGACCGCAATGTCAGCTTTGAAAATGCGGACGGCAAAATGGTTGTCCGCGCCAAGACGACCTGGGCGATGATCGACAAGGCCTCAGGCCGGATCGCCCGGGTGCGCGATGAGATAGCGGCGCCGTTTTTCGACTAGCTTTGGATCGCCACGGCGCTTTGAAGAAAAATCTTCCGCCCGGTTCCCATTCCCCCCGCAGATGATCTAGGGACAAGCGATGCCACCCCAATCGCCTACCCCGACGGATGACGCCGGTCTCGACTTTGCCGTGATGCGGCGCTTCCTCCCCTATCTCTGGCCCAAGGATGCACCGGGCTTGCGGGGGCGGATCGTGCTGGCGATGCTGCTGATCTTGGCGTCCAAGGGCGTGCAGCTGTCGATGGGCTTTGTCTATGGCCATGCAATTGACAGCATGACGCCCGGCCTGCGCGCCGAGGTGCTGCTGCCGATTGCGCTGGTTGTCGCTTATGCCGGCGCGCGCTTTGCGGGCGTGTTGTTCGATAATCTGCGCAATGTTGTCTTCGAGCGGGTGGGGCAGGATGCGACGCGGCGGCTGGCCGAACATGTTTTTGGCCATCTCCACCGGTTGAGCCTGCGCTTCCATCTGTCGCGCCGCACAGGGGCCGTCACCAAGGTGATCGAGCGGGGCACCAAGAGCATCGATGTGATGCTTTATTTCCTTCTCTTCAATCTCGCGCCGACGGTGATTGAACTGATCGCCGTGATGGCGATCTTCTGGACGAAATTTAGCGGTGGGCTGGTGCTGGCGACGCTGGCGATGGTTCTTCTGTATGTGCTGTTCACCCAGAAGGTGACGGATTGGCGCAACGCGCTGCGCGCCGAGATGAACGATCTGGATACGGCCACCGTCGCCCGCTCGGTCGATAGTTTGTTGAACTATGAGACGGTTAAATATTTCAACGCCGAAGCGCGGGAAACGGCGTATTATAGCCGGGTCGCGCGGCGCTATGCCGATGCTGCCGTCAAGTCAGAGAACTCGCTTGCCTGGCTCAATATCGGCCAGTCTTTCATCACCAATGCGCTGATGGCGGGCGCCATGGCCTTTACCGTCTGGGGCTGGTCCAAGGGTCAGTTCACAACGGGCGATGTCGTCTTTGTGAACACCTTGCTCGCCCAGCTTTTCCGCCCGCTTGATCTTTTGGGCATGGTCTATCGTACGATCCGCCAGGGCCTAACCGATATGGCCGCGATGTTCGACCTGATCGACACCGAAGCCGAGGTGAAGGACGCGGCCGACGCGGCGCCGCTTCATGTCGCGGGCGGGGCCGTGACCTTTGACGATGTCCATTTCGCCTATGAGCCGGAACGCCCGATTTTGCAGGGCGTCAGCTTTGCGATTCCGCCGGGCAAGACACTGGCGGTAGTGGGGCCGTCCGGGGCGGGCAAATCCACGCTCGCGCGGTTGCTCTATCGTTTTTACGATGTGACGGGCGGGCGGATCCTGATCGACGGTCAAGATCTGCGGGCAGTGACACAGGCGTCCCTGCGGGCGGCCATTGGCATCGTTCCGCAGGATACGGTGCTGTTCAACGACAGCATCGGCTATAATATCGGCTATGGCCGCGAAGGGGCGTCGCAGGCGGAGATTGAGCAAGCCGCGCGTGGGGCCCAAATCCATAACTTCATCGCCGCGCAACCCCAGCAATATGAAACCCAAGTGGGCGAGCGCGGGTTGAAATTATCGGGCGGCGAAAAGCAGCGCGTGGCGATTGCCCGGACTTTGTTGAAGGACCCGCCCGTGCTGATCCTGGATGAAGCGACCTCCGCGCTGGACAGCCGGACGGAGGCGGACATTCAGGCAACGCTTCAGCGCGTGTCAGAACGGCGGACGACCATCATCATCGCGCATCGCTTATCGACGATTGTCGATGCCGATGAGATCATCGTGCTGGATGGCGGCCGGGTGGCCGAGCGCGGCTCCCATGCCGATCTGCTGCGTGCGGCCGGGCTCTATGCCGAAATGTGGGCGCGCCAACAGGCCGAGGATGATGAGGAAGGCGCGGTCGCGGCGGAATGAGGCACCCCGCATGACCGATCTTCTCGACCAGCTGCACGCAACCTTTGGCTTCAACGCCTTTCGCGGCGTTCAGGCCGATGTGATCGCGCGGGTCATGGCGGGTGAGCGGACGCTGGCCGTCATGCCCACGGGGGCGGGCAAATCGCTCTGCTATCAATTGCCCTCGGTGGTGCTGCCGGGCACCTGCATCGTCATCTCGCCGCTGATCGCGCTGATGCAGGATCAGGTGCGCGCCGCCGATGCAGTCGGCATTCGAGCGGCGACGCTAACGTCTGCTGACGATAATCGCGCCGAGACGATGGCGCGGTTTCGCCAAGGCGCGCTGGACCTGCTCTATGTCGCGCCGGAGCGCGCCGCGTCGCCTGAGTTTTTGCACCTTCTCTCCCAAGGCCAGATCAGCCTGTTTGCGATCGATGAAGCGCATTGCGTGTCGGAATGGGGGCATGACTTCCGGCCCGATTACCGGCTGCTCGCCCCGCTAATGGATGCCTTTGCCGGCGTACCGCGCCTTGCGCTGACGGCGACGGCCGATGCGCATACCCGTGGCGATATTCTTGCCCAATTGGGTATCCCCGTTTCGGGCATGATCGTCTCGGGCTTTGATCGGCCCAATATCCGCTACGCCATCACGCCGCGCGACAATGGCACCCGCCAGATTGCCGAGGTTGTGCGCGCGACGCCGGGCGCGGGCATCGTCTATGCCCGGTCGCGCGATGCCACCGAAAGGCTGGCTGCGGCGCTTGCCGTCACCGGCCGCCCGGTGCGCGCCTATCATGCCGGGCTGGAGCCGGAGGTGCGGCGGCGCAATCAGGCCGAATTCGTGGCGTCGGAAGAGATGGTGATGGTGGCGACCATCGCGTTCGGCATGGGCATCGACAAGCCCGATGTCCGCTTTGTTCTTCATGCCGGGCTGCCCAAGTCGATCGAGGCTTATTATCAGGAAACTGGCCGTGCGGGCCGCGATGGCGATCCGGCCTTCGCCCAGATGTTCTGGGGCGCCGAAGATTTCGCCCGTGCGCGGCAATGGCTGGCGGACGTGGAAGAGCGCCGCCTGCCCGGTGAGCGGGCGCGGCTTGCGGCGCTGGGGGCGTTGGTCGAAACCGGGGGCTGCCGCCGCGCGATCTTGCTGCGGCATTTCGGCGAAAGCCCGGCTGAGATGTGCGGCAATTGTGATAATTGCCTTTCCCCGCCCGCCCGCACCGACGCGACCGAGGTGGCGCAAAAGCTGCTTTCCGCTGTCTATCGCACCGGCCAAAGCTATGGCCTTGGCCATGTTGAGCGGGTGTTGCTCGGCAAGGAGGATGATCGGGTCCGGCAGCAACAGCATGACCGGCTTTCGGTTTTTGGGATTGTTTCGGCCGAAGAGGCACCGCTCTTGAAGCCCGTGTCGCGCGCCTTGCTCGTGCGCGATGCCTTGCGCACCACCGAACATGGCGGGCTGATGCTGGGGCCGGAAGCCCGCGCCATTTTGAAGGGGGAGGCGCCGGTAGAGCTGGTGCTGCCACCGGCCCGAGCTAAATCCGCGTCGCGCAAAGCACGGGGCGGGGACCATCCGCCCGATCCGATCTTCGATGCGCTGCGGGCCTGTCGTCGTGATCTGGCGGCGGAGGCGGGCGTGCCGCCTTATGTCATCTTCCACGATGCGACGTTGCGGGAGATGGCGCAGATTCGCCCCAAGAGCCGGACGGATTTGGCGCTTGTCACGGGCGTCGGCACCCGTAAGCTTGAAGCCTATGGCGATGCGTTTCTGGCTGTTCTAAAGCAGTTTTGATAAGGAGATGGGAATGTTCCGCACGCTGACGCAGGAGATTATGGTCGCCCCGCAAATCGGCATTGATGCCGTAGCGGAAGCCAAGGCGCTGGGCGTTTCGCTCATCATCAACAACCGCCCTGAAGGCGAATCAGATGATCAGGTGCCGGGCGCCGAGATCGAAGCGGCGGCGCGCGCGGCCGGGCTTGATTATGTCGCGATCCCCGTGACCCATAGCGGCTTTAGCGAGCCCCAAGTGGCCGCGATGGCCGAGGCGCTGAAGGGTGCAACTGGCAAGGTGCTCGCATATTGCCGCTCTGGTACGCGCTCGACTCTGCTTTGGGCGCTTGCAGAAAGTGCCGAAGGGGGTGACCCGGATGCGCTGACCAACATGGCCGCCAAAGCGGGCTATGACGTTTCGCCCGTGCGCCCGTTGATAGATATGTTGAAGGCGCGCGCCTGATGACGCTGGCGCTGGTCAAGCTGGGGGTGTCGCTGGCCGCGATCCTCGCGCTGGCTGGCTTTGCCAAATTTCTGGGGCTGGGGGGCGACCCTCGGCTGGCCGACGAGGCGGATGTGCGGCGTGTCGCTGATATGCTCGTCCCCGGCTTTGAGGCGGTGGAGATTGCCCGCGATAAAGCGGGCATCGGTGCCTTGTTGCGCGATGCCGATGGACGGCAATTGCTGATCCGCCAGCATGGCGCCTTTTTTGCGGGCCGATTGCTTGACCGGGGTGTTGATGCCCGGCTCGACCAGAATTTCCTGACCATCGGCACCCGTGACCGAACCTTTGGCAAGGTCACGCTCAACTTGGGTGACGCGGCGGCGCGCTGGGCGTCTGGCTTGAGGCATTTGCCATCATGACTAGCAAATTGGGCAACCCGATTGATTATGCCGTCCCGGCCTTCATCCTCCTGATTTTTCTGGAGATGATCTGGGCCAAGCGCCGCGCGCCGGAAAAATATGAATGGCGCGATACGCTGACCTCGCTTGCCATGGGGACGGGCAGTACGGTGGTGGGCGGGATTTTTGCGGCGAGCATCTGGGCGATCTTCATGGCCGCTTATGACATGCGGGTTGCCACCGTACCCTTTGCGCTCTGGGCGTGGGTGTTGTGCTTCTTCCTTGATGATCTGGCTTATTATGCGTTCCACCGTTCGGCCCATCGCGTCCGCTGGTTCTGGGCGAGCCATGTCAATCATCATACCAGCCAGCATTATAATCTTTCAACGGCGCTGCGGCAGACATGGACGGGCTTTATCGCCGTCAGCTTTATCTTCCGCCTGCCGCTGATGCTCGTCGGCTTTCATCCGGCGATGGTCCTGTTCTGCGGGGCGATCAACCTGATCTACCAATTCTGGATCCATACCGAAGTGGTGGACCGCTTCCCCCGCTGGTTTGAAGCGGTGATGAATACGCCCAGCCACCACCGCGTTCATCACGCGACCAACCCGCGCTATCTGGACCGGAATTATGCCGGCGTGTTCATCATCTGGGACAAGATGTTCGGCACCTTTACCGAAGAAGTGCGCGATGAGCCGATCCGCTATGGCATTGTAAAGCAGCTGGGCAGCTTCAACCTGCTTTGGGTGTCCTTCCATGAATGGATCGGCATTCTGCGCGATATGTGGGCGGCCCCTTGGCGGTACAAACTGGGCTATCTGCTGCGGCCACCCGGCTGGTCGCACGATGGCAGCCGCGAAACCAGCGACGATATCAGAACAAAATGGCAGGAGAGACAGGCATGGACGCATTCGACATCGTCGTCATCGGCGGCGGGTCCGGAGGCAGCGCCGCCGCAGGTCGGCTGAGCGAGGACGGCAAATATTCGGTCTGCGTGATCGAGGCGGGCTCTACTAATAGCAGCTGGCGGATCATCGCGCCGGGGATGCTGCCTTTCCTCCCCAAACCGTCCAATTGGCGGTTTGAGACCGTGCCGCAAAAGGGGCTGAATGGCCGCACCGGCTTTCAGCCGCGCGGCAAGGGGCTGGGCGGATCTTCCGCCGTCAACGCGATGCTTTATATCCGTGGCTGTGCGTGGGATTATGATAATTGGGCGGCGCTGGGCGCGACCGGCTGGAGCTATAAAGATGTCCTCCCCGTCTTCCGTCGCGCCGAAAGCAATGTCCGCGGGGAAGACAAATATCACGGCGGCAGCGGTCCGCTGTCTGTCAGCGATCAGCTGTGGCCCAACCCCGGCAGCGTCGATTTTGTCGAGGCCGCCGCCGAACTCCAATTGCCGCGCAATGCCGATTTCAATGGCGAGAAGCTTGAGGGCGTCGGCGTGTATCAGGTCACGCAGAAACAGGGCGAACGTTGGACAGCGGCGCGCGCTTATGTGCTGCCCCAACAGGCCGCCGGGCGGCTCCATGTCGAAACCGGCGCGCAGGTGGAGAAAATCCTGATCGAAAATGGCCGGGCAACCGGCGTGCGCATTCGGCAGGGCCGCACCTCTAAGACGATTACAGCCAAGCGTGCTGTCATCCTGTCGGCGGGCGCATTCGGCACGCCGCACATCCTGATGCTCTCCGGCATTGGCCCCGCGGATCATCTGAAGGCGCATGGCATAGAGGTGCTGGTTGACCGACCCGACGTGGGCGCGAACCTGCAGGATCATATCGATTATGTCGCGAGCTTCAAAACCGGCGGCGATGTCTTTAACGGGACGACCCTGTCTGCCGGGTGGCGCTTTATCAAATCGATCTTTGAATGGCGGTCAAAGCGGACCGGGACGCTCACCACGCCTTATGCGGAATCGGGCGGCTTTGCGAAAACCCGGCCCGATGTTGCGGTGCCCGATGTCCAGTTTCACTTCGTCCCCGCGATGCTCGAAGACCATGGGCGGGAATCGGTTTCGGGTGTGGGCTATTCCATCCATGTTTGCGTGCTGCGGCCGGAAAGCCGGGGGACGGTGCGGTTGGCAAGCGCCGACCCGATGGCCGCCCCGCTGATCGACCCCAATTTCCTCGACGATGATCGGGATATGGCGGTGCTGCGCGCGGGCGTGAAGCTGGTCCACCGCATCGCGGCGGCCCCGCCGCTTGCCAAGCATAAGGGGGTGGATCGCCACGCGACCCCGCTCGACGATGATGCCGCGCTGGATCAGCTGATCCGCAATCGGGCCGATACCGTTTATCACCCGGTCGGCACGGCGCGCATGGGTTCCGACGATCAGGCCGTGTGCGATCCGCACCTGCGCGTGCGCGGGGTGGAGGGGCTTTATGTGGCCGATGCCTCGGTCATGCCGCGCGTCGTATCGGGCAATACCAATGCGCCGTCGATCATGATCGGAGAACGCTGCGCCGATTTCGTCCGGGCGGATCTCGCTTAAGGCTGGGCCAAGTCCGTCAGCATCTGGGGCGTCAATACCTGCGGGAGTTCCTGCGGGGCAGCTGCGCCTTTGGCGTAGAACAAGTAAAGCGGCACGCCAGATCGGCCCTGCGCTTCGAGGAAGCGGCCAATTGCCGGGTCGGCATTGGTCCAATCCCCCACCATTGTCACAATGCCGGCCTTTTCAAAGGCCGCTTCCACTTCAGCCCGCTCGATCGCAGCCTTCTCGTTGACCTTGCAGGTCAGGCACCAATCGGCGGTGAAATAAAGGAAAACGGGACGTCCCTCGGCGCGGAGTGCCGCAAGCTGCGCTTCGCTGAACGCCACCCCCTTGGCGGGCAGCGCTTGTTGCTTCGCCAGCAGGGCGGCGGGGGTGAGCGCTGTCAGCGCGACGCTGGCCACAGCAAGCGCGATGCCGGCCAGCGCGGCGGATTTTCCAAGGGCCTGTTGGCGCCCTAAGGCGATGAGGGCGAGTGTCAGGATCGCTGCCGCGCCAAGGCCAAGCCCCAGCCCCGCCGTCCCCGTTTGCCGCCAAAGCAGCCAGGCCAAGGCGGCGGCTGTCAGGAACATCGGGATCGAAAGGATCGTCTGGAACCGCGCCATCCACGGCCCGGGTTTGGGCAAGCGGGTGCGCAGTGCAGGGATGAAGCCGATCAAGAGGAAGGGAAGCGCCAGCCCCAGTCCCAGCCCGGCAAAGATCGCGAGCGCCGCAGGTGGCGGCAGCACGAGCGCGGCGCCCAAGGCAGCAGCCATGAAGGGGCCGGTGCAGGGGGTGGCGACAAAGGCGGCAAGCACGCCCGTCCAAAATGCGCCCGCCGCGCCATCTTTGCCCGCCAGAGCTTCGCCGCCGCCAAAGCCGCGCAGATGGAAGACATGGGCAAGGTTGAGTGCAATCGCCAAAGAGAGGAGCAGCAAGAGCAGGATGACGCGCGGTTCTTGCAATTGGAACGCCCAGCCAATCGCCATGCCACCCGCCCGTAGCGCCAAGAGCGCGCTGCCCAAGGCAAGGCAGGTGAAGATCACGCCCGCCGTATAGGCCAGCGCCTCCGCCTTGGCCGCGCGCGCATCGCCCCCGGCGCGGGCGAGGCTCATTGCCTTCAGGCTGATGACAGGGAAGACGCAGGGCATGATGTTGAGCAACAAGCCCCCGAGCAGTGCGCCCCCCAAAGCCAGCGCAAGGGTGAGCGCGAGCGGCGCGGCATCCGGTGAGGCGACCGTGCCCGGCGTCGCCACAATCTCAAAGCCGCGGCCATCGCCGGTGGCTAGCACCCCGGCAAGGCGAGAGGCATCGCTCTTGGCCGTCGTTTCGATGATCAGCTCATCGCCCGCGCGGGTGATTTTCTGCGGCGCTGCATAAGCGAGCGCGTCTTCGGTCTCGGCAAAAAACCACGGGTCGGGTAACGGCGTGCCCTGCGGCAGTGGTAGCGCGATCCGCAGCGTCTCCCCCCCGCGCTGAAAACGACCGGGGCTGCCGAGCGGCAAAGCGAGCTTCGCGCGCCAGCCATCAAAGCGGGCCCGGTCCTCCGCGCGGATCGTCCCGTCACCCACCCGCAGCGTGAGCGTCAGCGTGCCGCGTTCGGGCACGCAAATCTTGTCCGTACAGGCAAGCCATTGCGCCTCGGCGCGGAGCGGTAAAACCGTGCCGGGGGCCAGATCGGCGGGCAAGGTCAGCGGCAAGAGCAGCGCGTGATCACCGTTGAAGACATGGTTCATCAGCCCCGCAACCAGCAGCTTTTCGGGCACTGGCCAACGGATCGGGCCGAGCGTCGCACCTTTCGGCAGATCCCAGGTGAGCTGGATACCAACCCCGGCATCCCCCGGGTTCTTCCAATAGCCGTGCCAGCCCGGCTTGGGCTGCATATCAATCGCGAGCAGGATCGTGCTGCCCGCTTTGGGGACAAGGCTTTCGGCGGCGAGCCGCGCTGCAATCTGGTTTTCCGCCCGGGCAGGGACGGCGCATAGAAGGAGCAGTGCGCACCATGTCATCAGCGCGTCGCGCAACCGGGTCAGGGAAAATCCTTGCGGGGTCATAAACCTCTCTATAGCCAAGCCGCAGATGGATTGCACAGGAGACATTTAGATGAGGGTCGTTCGCTGGATGGCAGCTATGGCTGCCCTAAGTGCTGGAATCGTTCACGCCGCGCCCCCGCCGCCGCCCAAGCTGATCGTTGTGATGTCGGTGGACCAGTTTTCGAGTGACCTCTTCGCGCAATGGCGCGACAAGTTTTCCGGCGGGTTGAAGCGCATGGCCTCGGGCGTGGTGTTCCCCGCGGGCTATCAAAGCCATGCCGCGACAGAGACATGCCCAGGCCATGCCACCATCACCAGCGGTATCCATCCGGGCCGGGCCGGGATTGCTGCCAATGACTGGTTTGGCATGCGTGGCGCCAAGTTTGATGAAATCTACTGTGTCGAAGATCCGGATGTCCCCGGCAGCACGCATGATGACTATACCGTTTCGTTGAAGCATTTGAGCGCTGATTGGCAGACCTTGGGTGATCGGATGAAAGCCCAAATGGGCAGCACGACCCGCGTTTTTGCGGTGTCCGGTAAGGATCGCGGCGCCACGCTGCTGGCCGGACGCGCGGCGGATATGACGTTATGGTATGACTGGCGCGCCAAGGGCTTTACGAGCTACGCCAATGTCTCCCCGGCTCAGATGAACGCAGCGGTGCCGGCCTTGGCGGCAGTCAATGCCCGGATCGGACAGTGGATTGCACAGCCCGTCATCCCGCCCCTTCCTGCCCAGTGCCGCGCCAAAGTAGCGCCCGTTGCGATCGGCAAGCTGACCGTGGGCGATGGTGCGGAAGATGCGCCGCGCACCGACAAAGCGGACAATACGGCAAAGGATTTTCGCGTCACCCGCGCGCTCGATCTGGCGACGCTTGACCTCGCGGAGAATATGGTCGCCACCCACCAGCTCGGCCAAAAAGCAGGGACGGATGTGCTCGCGGTCAGCCTCTCGGCGACGGATTATATCGGCCATGCTTATGGCACGGAAGGCCCGGAAATGTGCGGGCAGATGGTCTCGCTCGATGCCCGTTTGGGCCGTTTCTTTGCCGCGCTTGATCGGCAAAAGATCGATTATATCGTGGCCCTCACCGCAGACCATGGCGGCTTTGACGCGCCGGAACGGCACGCCCAGCACGCCTGGCCCGAGGCAGGGCGCGCGCCGATGATGCTCGCGGCCCCTGTCCTGTCGCAGATGCTTGCCAAGCAATTTGGCTGGCAAGGATCGCTTATCGAAAACCGCGCGCTGGGCGGGGATTATTGGTTCACGCCCAACGTCCCGCACGAACGCCGGGCAGAGGCAGCCGCCTGGCTCAAGGCGGCGCTGGAAGCGCAGTTCAAGGGACAGATCAGTGGCGTCTACACCAAGGCAGAGATCGGCGCCCTGCCGGTGCCAGCGGGCAACCCCGCGCTGTGGAGCGTGGCGCAGCGTATCCGCGCCTCGTTCGTGCCAGATCGCTCGGGCGATATTTATATCGCGCTGCTCAACGGCCAGCAGCCGGCGCCAGCGGGCATTCGCGGCTATGTCGCAACCCATGGCAGCCCGTGGGACTATGACCGGCGCGTGCCCATTCTCTTCTGGCGCAAAGGGATGACGCCTTTTGAGCAGCCCCAGCCGGTTGAGTCGGTGGATATCCTCCCGACGCTTGCTGGGTTGATCCGCTTGCCCATCGCGCCGGGTTCGGTTGATGGCCGCTGCCTTGATCTCGCCGCGGGTGCGGAGACGAGCTGCCCCTAAGGCAGCTCATCAGCGCGCGGCATAAGGCTGGATCCCGCTGCCCAATTGGTTGCCGGAAAGGCTGATCCGGTCGCGCGTCCAATTGGCGACAAAGCTGGTGGACCAGCTGATGCCGGGGGCCAGCTGTGCTCGGTTCGCGCTGATGCTGAGCCCGGCAGAGCTGTGGAGCTGCTGCTCGGCGCCCACGGCAATCAGGGCGCTGTGGTTCTCTTTCTGCGCACCAACGAGAAATTCGTTGCGCGCGATAACCCCCGTCGCGCCCGCGGGGAGATCGATCAGATAGTTGGTGGCGCTGCCCCGGCTGTCATCGAAGCTATTGTCCGTTACCTCCACCCGCGCTGCGCGGGCCTTGAGATAATGGCCGCCAGTCCCCGCTTCAAAGCGGCTATGGGTGACGATCAGCCGCCCGATATTGCCGATATAGGCCGAATGGGAACATTGGCCATTGGGGCAGCCACCCAACCCGGCAAAGGTGGAGCGATCGATGAGGAGGGTGGCCTGCGGGTCTTCAGCCGTCAGGATCCCCTGTTCGGATGACCGAAACTGGCTGAGGCGGATGCTCAGATCGCCGCGCTCGAGGCGGATCCCCGCGCCGTTGCGGTCTGCGACGCGATAGCCCCGGAACACAAGCCCCTCGACATGCGCCGCGCGCCCGCGCAGCACCAGCCCCGCCTTCCCCTCACAGGCGACGCCATCAAAAATCACGCTGCCCGGCACCGCCGCGCGATAGGCCACCCGGCCCGCCTCTTGCACTGCGCATTCGCGATAGGTGCCAGCGCGGATCAGGATCGTCCCGTCGCCCGCGCCGATCGCGGCGACGGCATCGGCCAGCCGGGCAAAGCCCTGGCCGCTCTCCTCAAGGGTGAACGGGGCTGACGTGGCGGCGGGTGTCTGGCTAAAGCTCGGGTTTGTCACCCCTGTGAACGCGATCAGGGCAGCGGAGATAAAACGCATCTTCAGGATCCCTTCTCCAAAAGCGCAACTCTGGCCGCAAGGGAATAAGAGGTCGAGTGAGATAGAGGGTTAACAGGGGCGGAATCGCCTTTTTCATTTAAAAATGCGTTGGATTCAGGTGTTTTTCGGTTGGACGAAAAACCGGCTTTCCTGTACAGCGGTGCCATGTCTGATTGTGAAGCCTGTCTGGTGCGCAACCGCGCCATTTGCGCGGCGCTTGCGCCGGACGAATTGGCCGCCCTCTCCAAGCTGGGTCGCAAGCAAATGGTGTCCCGCGGCCAGACCTTGGTCTGGGAAGGCGATGAGGCGCTGGTTGTCGCCAATGTCATTCAAGGCGTGCTCAAGCTCTCCGTGTCAACGACCGATGGGCGGGAACAGATTGTCGGCGTTGTCTTTCCCTCAGATTTTATCGGCCGCCCCTTTGGCAAAGAAAGCCCTTATGGGGTGACGGCGCTTACCGATGCGGAAGTCTGCATCTTCACCCGCGCGGCGTTTGATGGCTTTGCGCACGGCCATCCCGAGCTGCAGCACAAGCTCCTCCAGCGCACCCTGGATGAGCTGGACCGCGCCCGCCAATGGATGATGCTCTTGGGCCGCAAGACCGCGAGCGAACGGATCGCAACGCTGCTGCTGGAAATTTCCAACCGGCTCGGCAGCTCAAGCTGCGCCGGCTTTTCGCCCTATCTCGATGAATTTGATCTGCCGATGGACCGCCAGCAAATGGGCGATGTCTTGGGCCTGACGATCGAAACGGTGAGCCGCCAGCTCACCAAGCTCAAAGATGCCGGGATGATCGAACTCCCGGATCGCCGCCGCGTCGTCATCAAGGAACGCCACCGGCTGGAACAGCTCGCCGACGCGGCGTAAGCGATCTCCGGGCCGTATTTTCGCGCCCCATTATTGCCCAAGGCGCGTGACCCTTGGCCCGCTTTGGCAGGGGCTGGGGAGATATTCTGCACAATCAATGAGTTATCTAAATCAGCATTTATTTCTAAACTATTGAATATATGTTGAATTAGTTTATAATAAAGATGCCAACAATATTACAGATATGAATTTTCATACCATATCTTTATGTGCGACGAGTGTCTTTTGCTAATTTTTTGCAGAAGGAATTAGGGTGTGGCTGGAGATATTGTTGTTAATGCCCCTGCCTATAATTCTTTAATGGCGTCCACATATGGGATGGGGAGTGATTTTTCCTGGGACACACCGATCATCAATTATGCTGGGATCAATGCCCAAATCGCCGAAGTGAAGGCTGGTCTTGCAACCTATCTTGCTTCTTTGTCGACGCTGCTCATCAGCCAGATGGCTGTGCCGCTTCATATACCGCCGCCCGGATATCATTTTGGGTCAATGGATCCGATGGGTAATCATTATATGGTCAAGGATGGGGATAACAAAAATACGCCTGTCGTAACGCCTTGGTACTCCAAGCAGATTCAGGATAACGTCAGCGCCTTCAATACATCTTCAGCCGACTTGTCACTTGGGGTGTTGGGCCTAAGCTTTTTTCCTGAGGCGGCTCCTTTTGCCGGGTTTGTTGGCGGCATAATGACCGTTTTAAGCTGGGGCGCCGCCCACTCAGAACCTGCAGCCTCGCCAATTTTTCCATGAGGACGAAGCTGTTTCTTCTTCTGGCGAGGATTGTTCTCCCAATTGCGGCGTTGTTATTGGTGATCGGCAACGCCTTTCGGCAGCATGTCGCCCTGATCTACGGGTCAGCTTTGGCGCTTTTTCTAGCCTCATTGGCTTTATACATTTCGGGACATCGGAAAAACCTTGAGCCTTAGGCGATGCTTTTCGCGCAGAGCGGCGCCGCTTGCTTGAGAGATGATATTCTCGCGTCATTTTTTCTAAAGCTGAAACCCTTCGGCACATGTGCGTTACCCGGAAAACGTCTTCCCGCTGGCTCTTTTGACCTAGGTCAATGTTCAGTCCGTGTTGCAGTGCAAAAGCCGCCTCTGGGATGAGCCGCATCGGGCGGCGTCTCGGGGAAAGACCATGGAAGAAGTCATTTTTCGCGGCGGGGCGTGGTATCTTGTCGCTTTTATTGCCTTTATGGCCGCGGCCTTTGGTGTCGATGCGGGCTATTCGGTGCATATGTCGATCGCGTGCGTCGCCGCGCTGATCGCGGCGTTCGCCTCCAATGCGGGCTTTGATTATCGGCTGGGGCGCTTTTTGCAGCCTGAAGGAGCGGCTTCCCGCTATGATGATGATCTTGTGCGGCTCGGCGTCATCGCGACGTTGTTCTGGGGCATGGCCGGGTTTCTGGCGGGGCTCTATATCGCGTTGCAGCTCGCTTTTCCGGCGCTGAACCTCGGGATTGAATATACCAGCTTTGGCCGCCTCCGGCCGCTGCACACCTCAGCGGTGATCTTTGCCTTTGGCGGCAACGCGCTGATCGCGACAAGCTTCTATGTCGTGCAGCGCACCTGCCGCGCGCGGCTGGCTTTTCCCGGCCTCGCCCGCTTTGTCTTTTGGGGCTATCAGCTGTTCATCGTGCTGGCCGCGACCGGCTATCTCATGGGGATCACTGAAGCGCGCGAATATGCCGAGCCCGAATGGTATGTCGATCTCTGGCTGACGATCGTCTGGGTGGCCTATCTCGCGGTGTTTGTGGGGACGATCGTCAAGCGGTCTGAACCGCATATCTATGTCGCGAACTGGTTCTACCTGTCCTTCATCATCACCGTCGCGATGCTGCACGTCGTCAACAATCTGGCGATCCCGGTGAGTCTCTTAGGGTCGAAAAGCTATTCTGCCTTTTCAGGCGTGCAGGATGCGCTGACCCAATGGTGGTATGGCCATAATGCGGTGGGCTTCTTCCTGACCGCGGGCTTTCTCGCGATGATGTATTACTTCGTGCCCAAACAGGCAGAGCGGCCGGTTTATTCTTACCGGTTGTCGATCATCCACTTCTGGTCTTTGATCTTCCTCTATATCTGGGCAGGTCCGCACCATCTTCATTACACCGCGCTGCCCGATTGGGCGCAGACCCTGGGCATGGTGTTTTCGATCATGCTGTGGATGCCAAGCTGGGGCGGGATGATCAACGGCCTGATGACGCTGAACGGCGCCTGGGACAAGATCCGCACCGACCCGATCATCCGCATGATGGTCATGGCGCTTGCTTTCTACGGCATGTCGACCTTTGAAGGCCCGATGATGTCGGTGAAGGCCGTCAACAGCCTGTCGCACTATACCGATTGGACGATCGGCCATGTCCATTCCGGCGCGCTCGGCTGGAACGGCATGATCACCTTTGCGAGCCTCTATTACCTCGTCCCGCGCCTGTGGGGCCGGGAACGGCTTTACTCGCTGCGGATGGTCAACTGGCACTTTTGGCTCTCGACCATCGGCATCGTCTTCTACGCCTCGGCCATGTGGGTCTCGGGGATTATGCAGGGCCTGATGTGGCGCGAATATGGGGCAGACGGCTATCTCGTCTATTCCTTCGCCGAAACGGTCGCCGCGATGCACCCGATGTACCTCATCCGCGCGGCAGGTGGCCTGCTCTATCTCTCAGGCGCGGTCATCATGGTCGTCAACGTCTGGCAGACGATTGCCGGCAAGGTCCGCACCGAAAAGCCGATGACCGAAACCCCCTATGATCCGGAAGCAGACCGTCCGCTGGTCGCTGTGCCCGCCGAATAAGGAGATTTGAAATGGCTATAAAGGCACTCGATCATGGCAAGCTCGAACGCAATGTCGGCGTGCTCGGCTTGCTCGCGCTGATCGCCGTGATGATCGGCGGGATTGTGGAAATCGCCCCGCTGTTTTGGATCGACTCCACCGTCGAAAAGGTGAAGGGCGTGCGCCCCTATACCCCGCTCGAACTGGCCGGCCGGAACATCTATATGCGCGAAGGCTGCTATGTCTGCCACAGCCAGATGGTCCGTCCGTTCCGCGACGAAGTGGAACGCTATGGCCATTACAGCCTGGCCGCCGAGAGCATGTACGACCATCCCTTCCAATGGGGATCGAAGCGCACCGGGCCTGATCTGGCGCGCGTCGGTGGCCGTTATTCCGACCAATGGCATCAAGAACATCTGAAAGATCCGCGGGCGGTGGTGCCGGAATCGATCATGCCCGCTTACGCCTTTCTCGCGGAGCGCGACTTGAAGGCGGGGGATATGGCGGGCCATCTCAAGGCGCTCAAGGCCGTGGGGGTACCCTATCGCCAGAAGGACATTGCGCAGGCCAATGCAGACCTTGCCGCCCAAGCTGATCCGGATGCGGATACGGCAGACCTTGTGAAGCGCTACCCCAAGGCGCAGGTCCGCGATTATGACGGCAATCCGTCGCGCCTCACCGAAATGGATGCGCTGATCGCCTATCTCCAGATGCTCGGCACGCTTGTCGATTTCAACGCCGCCGAGGCGCAGGAGCAGGCCAAGTGACCTACACAGCGTTGCGCCATTTTGCGGATAGCTGGGGGCTAGTCTTCATGCTGGTGCTTTTTGCCAGCTTTGCCGGCTGGGCCTTCCGGCCCGGCTCGCGCGAAATCAGCGCCGATGCCGCCAACATGATCTTCAAGGACGATGACAATGGCTAAGACACCCAGAGACAATGGCAAAGACGCTGGTAAAGACGTCGGCAAAGATATTGGCCCGCGCGTCGATCAGCCGACGGGCACCGAATTTGTCGGCCATGAATGGGATGGCATTGAAGAACTGAACACGCCGCTCCCGCGCTGGTGGCTGCTGACCTTCTACGCCTGCATCCTGTGGGCGCTTGCCTATACGATCATGTTCCCGGCCTGGCCGATGATCAGCCGGGCAACGTCAGGTATCACCGGCTGGACGAGCCATGGCCAATTGGCGGCCGAGATGAAGGCGCAAGAGGCGAAGCGTGCGCCGATTATCGCAGCGATCGCGGCGACCCCGATCGAGCAGCTCCCCGCCAAGCCCCAATTGATGAACGCCGCCATCGAAGGCGGCCGGGCGGCGTTCAAGGTCAACTGCGTCCAATGCCATGGCTCGGGTGCCGCAGGCTCCAAGGGCTATCCAAACCTCAATGACGATGACTGGCTGTGGGGCGGGGATCTCGTGTCGATCCGTTACACGCTCGAACATGGCATCCGAAACCCTGACCATCCCGCGACCCGCCAATCGCAAATGCCGGCCTTTGCCGGGATCTTGACGGATGGCGAAGTCGCCGCTGTTGTCGCGCATGTCCGCACCATTTCGGGCCAGCGCAAGGCCGATGGCCTGGCCCGCAACGGCGCGGCCTTGTTCGCTGCCAATTGCGCTGTGTGCCATGGGGCAGAGGGCAAAGGCGGCAGGCAGGTTGGCGCCCCGAACCTCACAGACGGCATCTGGCTTTATGGCGGGGATAGCGCCTCGCTGACCGAAACCGTGCTCAAGGCGCGGCAGGGCGTGATGCCCCGCTGGGGCCATAAGCTGAGCCCGGCAACGATCACGATGCTCGCGGCCTATGTCCATTCGCTGGGTGGCGGCGAAGCCAGTCCGGCACCCCAAAAGGCGGTGACGAGCAATGCCCAGCCTCAATGAACCCGAGCCGCTTGGAGCGCTCTATGAAAAACGCAAAGCCGTCTACCCCAAAGCGGTAGACGGCTTTTTCCGCCGGTTTAAATGGGCGATCATGGCGCTGACGCTGACGATTTATTATGTCACGCCTTGGCTTCGATGGGATCGGGGGGCCTATGCGCCCGATCAGGCGGTGCTGGTCGATCTCGCCCATCGCCGCTTCTACATGTTCGCGATCGAAATCTGGCCGCACGAATTTTATTATGTGGCGGGGTTGCTCGTCATGGCGGGGATCGGCCTGTTCCTCGTGACGTCAGCGGTCGGCCGCGCCTGGTGCGGCTATGCCTGCCCGCAAACTGTCTGGACCGATGTGTTCCAGCATGTCGAACGCTGGATTGACGGCGATCGCAACGCTCAGATCCGCCTCGACAAGGCGAAATGGGGCCTAGCCAAAATCACCCGGCGATTGACCAAATGGTCCATCTGGCTGCTGATCGCGGTGCTGACAGGCGGGGCGTGGATCTTCTATTTTGCGGACGCCCCGACCCTCGCCCGGCAATTTTTAGCCGGTGACGCGCCGATGGTCGCCTATTCAACGGTCGGGGTGCTCACCGCCACAACCTTCATCTTTGGTGGCTTCATGCGCGAGCAGGTGTGCATCTATATGTGCCCCTGGCCCCGCATCCAGACGGCGATGCTCGATGAAAAATCTCTGATCGTCACCTATAAGGACTGGCGCGGGGAGCCGCGCACCCATGGCCTTAAAAAGGCTCAGGAGGACAGCCTTAAAACGGGCGACTGCATCGATTGCCTGCAATGCGTCGCGGTTTGCCCAACAGGAATCGATATCCGCGAGGGGCCCCAAATCGGCTGCATCACCTGCGCTTTGTGCATCGACGCGTGCGACACGGTGATGGCGCAGATTGGCAAGCCGCGCGGCTTGATCGATTATTGCACCCTTGATGATGCCGCCGCCGAAAAGGCCGGCGGCACCGCCCGCCCCGCGCTGAAAACCATCTTCCGGCCCCGCACCTTGGCCTATCTGACGATCTGGTCGTCGATCGGCTTTGCGATGCTCTTCGCGCTTGGTGCGCGCACCCGGCTGGACTTGAACGTCCAGCATGATCGCAACCCCGTTTATGTCCAGCTTTCGGATGGGATGATCCGCAACAACTACACCGTGAAGGTCCGCAATATGGAAACGCGCCCGCGTGCGGTGACGCTGGTGGTGGCGGGGCTTCCGGGCGCGACCGTCTGGGCGGCGGGCAGCCGTCGCGTCGATGGCGTGCAGACAATCAACCTCAATGTGGCGCCCGACAGTGTCCAGAAGGTCCGCGTGTTTGTTGCGGCACCCGCCGCCGGGCCGTCCCGCGCGGATTTTTCGATCCGCGTCGTCCCGCGCGACGGCGACACACGGGGGGATCATGACGCGCTGGTCTTTGAACGGCCCGAACAGGCCGAGGAGGCGGAATGAAAAGCAAGGCGTTTACCGGCTGGCATATGACCGGCATCCTGGTGGCGTTTTTCGGTGTCGTCATCACCGTCAACCTGGTCATGGCGCGGCTCGCGCTGGGCAGCTTTGGCGGCACGGTGGTGGAGAACAGCTATGTCGCGAGCCAAAAGTTCAACGGCTGGCTCGATCAGGCGGACGCCCAAAAGGCGCTCGGCTGGACCGTGGTGACGGATTTAGGGCCGGATCGTCACATCCATGTCCGTGCCGATCACAAGGGTGCCGCCCTTCGTGGCGCTGAGGTCATCGCCCGCGTCCGCCATCCCCTTGGCCGCGCGGCAGAACAAGAGCTCCGCTTTGTGGCGGATCAAGGGGGCTGGCGCAGCGTTGCCCCGCTCCCTGCCGGGCGCTGGCTTGTCCATATTGATGTGCGCCGCGGCAGCGCGCGCTATCAGAGCCTTGAAAACCTGCAATGACGGTGCTGGCTCCCCCAGTGTCCAAGCCGGCCACGCTGGCGCGGGTGGAAACGCGGTTCGCGATCCCCGGCATGCATTGTGCGGGTTGCATCGCCAAGATTGAGCGGGGCCTTGCCGACGTGCCGGGCATCGCCGATGCGCGGGTCAACTTTACCGCGCGGCGGGTGACCATCGCGCATGATGGACAGTTGACGGTGCCCGAACTGACGGCTGCATTGGGTCGGATCGGCTTTGAGGCGCAACCGATCCTTGATCCGATGGCCACCGCCGCGCAGGGGGAGAGCCGCGCCCTGCTGAAAGCGCTTGCGGTTGCAGGCTTTGCAGCAATGAACATCATGCTGCTTTCCGTCTCGGTCTGGTCCGGGGCGCAGGGCGGGACGCGGGATTTGTTCCACTGGCTTTCGGCGGTGATTGCCCTGCCCGCCATTGCCTATTCGGGGCGGCCCTTTTTCCGCTCGGCATGGCAGGCCGTGTCCCATGGCCGCACCAATATGGATGTGCCGATTTCAATCGGCGTGATCCTCACCACTGCGCTCAGCCTGTTTGAAACCTTCATCCACGGCCCCCATGCCTATTTTGACGGCGCGATCATGCTCCTCTTCTTCCTGCTCGGTGGCCGCACGCTCGACAGCGTGATGCGGGATCGCGCGCGCGACGGGGTGGCGGCGCTCTTGAAGCATACGGCGCCCGGCGCGCTGATCCTTGAACGGGACGGGACGACCCGCTGGGTTGACGCGGCTGACCTTACGCGCGGGATGGTGATGATCGTCGCCGCGGGAGAACGGCTCGCGGCCGATGGTGTGATCATCAAAGGCAGCGCCCGGTTCGACGTCTCGCTTCTGACAGGTGAGTCCGCGCCGGTGACGCTGGGCGTTGACGGCGTGGTCCATGCGGGCACGCTCAACCTCGATGCCCCTGTTGACGTGCGGGTGACTGCGGCCGGCGCCGATACCGCCATCGCCGACATCGCCCGGATGATGGAAGAAGCCGGCCAATCCAAATCGCGCTATGTCCGCATCGCGGATCGGGCGGCGCGCCTCTATGCGCCGGCGGTGCATAGCCTTGCCGCGCTCAGCTTTATCGGCTGGATGGTCGCCGGGGCCGGTTGGCACGCGGCGTTGTTGATCGCTGTCGCCGTGCTTATCATCACCTGCCCTTGCGCGCTGGGGCTGGCGGTGCCTGCCGCGCAAATCGTCGCCGCGGGCGCACTGATGAAGAAGGGCATTCTCGTCAAAGATGGTTCCGCACTCGAGCGGCTGTCAGAAGTGAACCGTGCTTTGTTCGACAAAACGGGGACACTCACGCTGGGGCGGCCCGAGCCGCGCCACCTTGACGAGCTCGATCCGGAACTGGCCGCCGTCGCGCTCGCCTTGGCGCGGGTTAGCCGTCACCCGCTCAGCCAATCGCTTCACCGGGCGCTCGAGGCGCAGGGTGTCGTCGCGGCAGAAGTGGCCGACCTGCGAGAAACGCCCGGCTTTGGCGTGCGGGGGGAGTGGCAGGGCGTGCCCGTCTCGCTGGGACGTCCGAGCACCTCTGGCGAGGGCTCGGCGCTCATGGTCGAAGTCTGTGCGGGCGCTGAGAGCGCGATCCTGAGCTTTGAAGATATGCTCCGTCCGGAGGCGCGCGCCACGATCGAGGATCTGGCGCGGCTGGGCATCGACAGCGCGATCATCTCGGGAGATCGGGCCGCCGCCGTCGCGCCCGTCGCAAAGGCGCTGGGCCTCACCGCGCAGACGGGGATGCTCCCGGAAGATAAGCTCGCGGCGATCGCCCGGCTCGCGGCGGCTCAGAACCGGGTGCTCATGGTGGGCGATGGCCTGAATGACGGGCCAGCGCTGGCGGCGGGCCATGCCTCCCTCGCCCCGGCGTCGGCAAGCGATGCCGGCCAGAATGCAGCAGATGCCGTCTTTCTGGGGGATAGCCTGCGCCCGATTGCAATCGCGATCCGTGTCGCCCGGGCGACGCAGCATATCGTGCGGCAGAATTTCATTCTCGCCATCGGCTATAATGCGGTTGCGGTGCCACTCGCGATGATGGGCAAGGTCACGCCGCTCATCGCGGCACTCGCAATGTCGGGCAGTTCGCTTCTTGTTGTGGCCAATGCGCTCCGCCTCAAAGGGGCCGCGAAGTGACTGGCATTCTCCTCTTGATTCCGATCGCGCTGGGCCTCGGTCTATTGGGGCTGTTCGCCTTTTTCTGGTCGTTGAAATCGGGCCAGTTTGACGATCTTGATGGGGCTGCCCTGCGGATCCTTATCGATGATGACGACAGCGGGCCTGCCGCATGATCGTGCCGCTGCGTTCCTTGATGCCGGTGTGGCTCGTCGCGCTTATTCTGCCGCCGCTCCCCGTGTCTGCGCAGGCGCAGGTGATCACGGTCGCGATGTGCAATGGCGGCACCCAAAAAATCACGCTGCCGGTCGGGCGCGCCCCGGCAGACGAAGGCAGCTCGCATGACTGTTGCCGCAAGGCGTGTCATGCCGGGTCTGACCGGCGCAAAAAAGCGACCCTGCTCGGCCATCATTGCGGCTGATCTTCTGATCACCGGCGCCGGCCGGGCGCAGCCTTTTTCGAGCATAAAAAAACGGGGCCGGCATGGGCCGACCCCGCAGTGGAGGAGCTCTTAAACTTTCTTAGAGACGGAAGCCAATGCCCACGCCGACCACGATCGGGTCAAGATTGACCTTGACGGTCTGGGTGCCGAGGCCCGATGTCACGAGGGTGCCCTTGGTGTTGATGTCGATATATTTGACATCAAGGTTCAGGAACATTTTCTCGTTCAGGTCGATATCGATGCCGGCTTGTGCCGCCCAGCCAAAGCTGCTCTTGAGCTTGACATTGGTGCTGCCCGCCGCGGCTTCAAACGCGCTCGATGCCTTTTCGGAATAGAAGAGCGTATAGTTGACACCCGCGCCGACATAAGGGCGCACCTTGGCGTCCGGCATCAGATGATATTGCGCGGTCAGCGTCGGCGGCAGCACCCAGGTGGAGGCAAGCTTGCCAATGCCGCCCGTTGTGCCGCTCACGCCGGAAACGGCGTGTTTCGACGTCGCGGCGATCAATTCAAAGCCGATATTGTCCGTCACCATCTGGGTGATGTCGACTTCGGGAACCACCGCATTATCAACCTTGACGGTCTCATTGGGCAGGCCCGGCAGAATGCCGCCCGACTTCTCATTCGGCGCGACAACAATCCCGCGCACGCGGACATAAGTGTCCCCTGCGGCGGCCATGGCCGGTGTCGCAACGGCGCTTGCCAGCAGCGCGGCCAGCAGCAATTTTCCCTTTTGGATGCTCATGATGGTCTCCTTTGATGAGCGATGAACGGGATTGGGTGTGTCGTGCCGCTCGTCAGCGACCGAGCAAAATGGGAAAGTTACTCTGCGTGGTCAGCCGCCGGGTCACCCCGCCGAGCAGCGTTTCGCGCCGGCGCCTTGCGCACGCGCGGCATAAATCGAGTGCGACCGATAGCCGCCCATCAAATGCCTCGTCTTCATAGACATGCAGAAGGATCGATTTCATCGTCCCATTCCTCTGATCTTTTCAACGCGGCCATGATGCGGCGATGGCGCTGGCCTGTCCTTGACCGATGACAAGAATTTCGTTGATCGAGGTCAAAGGCCCTTTGGTGCGCGGCGGCTAGTCTCAAGGTCATGTGGCCTTATCATCCAGAGCTGATCGCGCGGCCGGTCCCCCGCTATACCAGCTACCCTCCTGCCACGGCCTTTGGTGAGGCAGTTGGTCAAGAGGCGCAGGCCTATGCGCTGGCGCAGCTGGCCGCAGGCACGCCGCTTTCTCTCTATCTCCACATTCCTTATTGCCAGCAGATCTGCTGGTATTGCGGCTGCAACACGGGGGCGGCCGGGCGAAGCCACCGCCTCACATCCTATCTTGCGGCGTTGGAGGGAGAGATTGCGCTCGTCGCGCGGCTCCTCGGCGGGCGCGGCAAGCTGCACCGGATCGCCTTTGGCGGCGGCAGCCCCAACGCGATTGAGCCGATCGCTTTTGTCCGCCTGATGGATCGGCTGCTGACGATCTTTGGGGAGATGCACAGCGCGCCCGACGTCTCGGTCGAGATTGATCCCCGTGCCTTCACCATGCCCTGGGCGATGACCCTTGCGACCGCGCGCGTGACGCGGGTGAGCTTTGGGGTGCAGAGCTTCGATCCAGATATTCAGGCATCGATCGGCCGCATCCAGCCTGTCGCGATGATCGAGGATTGCATCACCGCACTGCGCACCCGCGGGATTGCCCAGATTAATTTCGATCTGATGTATGGCCTTCCGAACCAGACGGTCGATCGGCTCGACACCACCCTCGATCATGTCCTGCGGATGCGCCCTAGCCGGGTCGCGCTCTTCGGCTATGCGCATGTGCCACAGATGTTTCCCCGCCAGCGGCGGATTGATGCGGCGGCGCTGCCCGGCCCTGCGGCGCGCTTTGCCCAAGCGGCGCACGGCCATGAACGGCTGGTGCGCGACGGCTATGTCGCGATTGGCTTTGATCATTTCGCACTGCCCGATGATCCTTTGGCAAAGGCAGCGGCCGAAGGCCGGGTGCGCCGCAATTTTCAGGGCTTCACCGAGGATCAGGCCGAGGTCATGGTGGGGCTGGGGGCGAGCGCGATCAGCCTTTTTCCCGATGTGATCATCCAGAATGAAAAAAACGCCGGGGCCTATCGAGAGCGGATTGCAGCAGGCGCCCTTGCGGGCGCGCGCGGCGTAATCCGTCGGCCTGAGGATCGTCAGCGCGCGGCGGTGATCGAACAGCTGCTATGCCAGTTGCGGGCTATTCCCGATCCACGCCTGATCGACGCGCAGCTCGAAGAAGCGCTTGCCGGCTTTGCCGCATTAGGGCTGGTGGAACGATCTGGCGGGGTGCTGCGCATCACCGAACAGGGCCGGCCATATGCGCGTAATATTGCCGCGGCTTTTGACCGGCATCCGCCAGCGCCCGCCAGAGTTTAGCTTAAGCCAGCGGCGCGATGAGCGCGGCGATGAGCGCCAGGATCAGCGCCATCGTTACGCGCGGGCTGGCATAGCCTGCGACAACTTTGCGCGTGGGGAAGGAAAAGGTCATGTCGATTCCCAAAAGCTTATTGGGGTGGGCGGCGGCAAAGCTGGGGTGGCGGACCAGCGCGATCATGTCCCGCCGGCTGCGGTAGCGCATTGTGCTCATCATCGTCCAACCCGGATCCGCTGTTACCCCCCAGGCATCCACATAGCCGCCGATTTTCCGGCCGGCATAAATGGGGTGCCCGCCCCGGCGGAGGAGCTGCGCCAGAAAGGGGCGGGTATAGCGGTCGAGCCATTCTTGCCCCGGGCGCAACTCCCCTGTCTCTGGGTGGGCAACCAGCCCGCCGGGCGTGCGGATCATGTTCAGCATGATGAACTCGCGCCCGTCATCCGCCAGCAAAAAGCTGCGCATCCCTTCCGGGTCATTGCCGCCTTGCTGAAGCTTCGGGCCATAGTCTGCCATGAACGCTTCGACTTCGTCCGCGCTCAAGGGCCGTTGACGACCATCATAGAACAGCAAAAAGGCGAGATAGGCGATCAGCGCCCCGCCCCAGATCATCGCTGCGGTCATCACATTCCCCTTGCTGGCCGGCCGCTTTAAACCCGGCACCCAAGCTCAGATGTGACAAAAAAACCGCGGCAAGGCTTGCATGAATGCGTCGGTTTTGGCTGCTAAAAGCGCCAGCCGAGTGAGGCCTGAATGCTGTGTGTGATCAGCCGGCCGGTCAGCGTTCGGCCCAGCGTATCCGTCACCTGCATCTTGTCCGGGTGGTAATAGCGATAGCGCACGCCGATGGTCGCGTGGGTGCCAATCGGTTCGCGGGCCCCTGCCAAGAGCTGCCATGCTTTGCCGCCATCATGGTCGCGCACCACTTCCGCGGTGGTCGACATGGCATAGCCATGGGCATAGCTGCGGCCATAGCCGGCTCCCGCCCCCACAAAGAAGCGTGTCACCTCTGGGTCCCCGGTCTGGAGATAGAGGTTTACCATCGCGCTGCGGGCGCGGCTCCTTCCGGCGATGGGGGTTAAGGTCCCTGCACGCGTGACGGGCGCATTGGCTCCAGCGAGTCGGCTGATTGGCACGATCACTTTGGTAACAAGGGAAGAGGGCGGGGCGTCCCGCTCTGCCGCTTCGGCCTCAACCCGGAAAAAACCAAAATCATGCCCAAGCGCGATCGATAAATCCTTGCCTGTCTTGTGCTTGACGATGATGCCCGATGCTGTCGGATTGGGGGTCGTCGCGACATCAAAACGAATCGCATTGGCCCATGACGTGCCGCCGGCAATCTCAACATAGGGGCCTGTTCCCTCTGCCGCAAAGGCGGGGCAAGACAGAGCAGAACCAAGAACACAAAGCGCAATAATTTGAGTACGCACACAAAACTCCCTTGTTTCACAACGCAACACGAAACGCAGGAATCGTCATATTCTCAAATGACAAAATAGGACAGTCTTAAACTGTGAAAAACATAGCTTCTGGGGAAACCGCCCTACGCCGGAGAGCGCAGAAACGGGGCTTTTAGGTGTAACGGCTCACCGCGCTCGCGCAGCGGTCGTGTCCAGAAAAAGGGAGAAACGGATGGTGGAGCTGAGGGGAATCGAACCCCTGACCTCATCATTGCGAACGATGCGCTCTACCAACTGAGCTACAGCCCCGCATCCGTGAGTGCGCGCCTTAGCGAGGCTGGGCGCGGCTGGCAATGGCCTTGCGCGCGGGGCCGACGATTTCGCAGAAAGGGCGCTTGCCAAGCGCGGGCATCGGTCGCACATCTGGGGCATGGCGACCCCTTACACTTTTTCTTTTCATACCGCGCACCTTATATGGGGGATGGCGTTGCTGGCGCTTTCCGCCTGTGCGCCGGTCCGGCCGCCGGTCGTGCCGACCCCGCCTGCCGCCGCCGCGCGTGCATCGCTTCCCGCGCCAGCAGCCACGGGGGCAGAAGAGCCGCACCCCAGTTGGGAAGATGCAGCCGCAAGTCCAGGGGATTGGACCTATGATGTGCGCGAGGGGCAGTCCCGTGCACGCTTTGGTGGCGCGGCGGGCCAGCCCGCTTTGCTGATGCGCTGCGATCCTGCGACGGCACGTCTCTCTCTTGAGCTTCAGGCCATCGCGGCCCCCTTGGCGGGGGGGACGATTACCGTGCGGACCACCACTATGGAACGCGTTCTTTCCGCCCAGCCCTTGAGCCCGCCCCAATCGGGTCTGGTCGCGATACTCGCCGGGCGCGATAGCTTGCTCGACGCGATGGCGTTTAGCCGCGGGAAGATTGTCATCGATGGGGGAGGTGCAGCGCCGCTCATCGTGCCGACATGGGCCGAGCTGAGCCGCATCATCGAGGATTGCCGCGCCGATGCCGGAAGCAGCAGCCCGAAACTCTGATTCTGACAGCAAATTTAATTTCTTCAAGTCTTGAAAGAAAAAGGGCGCTGACTCATCCTCCACCCCGCATCCCCTTGGGGAAGCGAGGCGCAACATAGCGAAAGGAGGTGATCCGATGTCTCATGGTCAAGCTAAGAGGTCGGAAAGGGTGATCCGGGGATAGGCGCGATATTCGCAGCCTTTGGTCTCCCCGAGGCAGGAACCGCCTTTCTCAGATAAGGCCGTTCCCACACCTCCGGTCGCTGACCATGCGGAAAGGTCGTCGCTCTCTTCAGGGCGGCGACCTTTCTCATATACGGCAAGATTGGCCAACGCCGTGCCCCCAGCAAAAACGCCCGGAGGCTTCCCTCCGGGCGTCTTGCTGTTCCGTTGATCGGAACCGGCCTGATTAGGCGCTGTAGTACATATCAAATTCAACCGGCGACGGCGTCATTTCCCAACGCGCCACGTCACCCATCTTGATTTCGATATAGGCGTCGATTTGATCCTTGGTGAACACGTCGCCCTTCAAGAGGAAGGCGTGATCCGCTTCGAGCGCTTCGAGCGCTTCGCGCAGCGAGCCGCACACGGTCGGGACCTGAGCCAGTTCTTCCGGCGGCAGATCATAGAGGTTCTTGTCCATCGCGTCGCCGGGGTGGATCTTGTTCTGGATGCCATCAAGGCCCGCCATCATCAGCGCTGCATAAGCGAGATAGGGGTTGGCCATCGCATCCGGGAAGCGGACTTCAACGCGCTTTGCCTTGGCGCCTGCGCCGTAGGGAATACGGCAAGAGGCGGAGCGGTTGCGCGCCGAATAAGCGAGCAGCACCGGCGCCTCATAGCCCGGGACGAGGCGCTTATAGCTGTTCGTCGTCGGGTTGGTGAAGGCGTTGACGGCCTTGGCGTGCTTGATGATACCGCCGATGAAATAGAGGCAGGTTTCCGAAAGGCCGGCATAGCCGTTGCCAGCAAACAGCGGCTGACCCTTTTCCCAGATCGAGAAGTGGGTGTGCATGCCTGAGCCGTTATCTTCCTTGATCGGCTTCGGCATGAAGGTCGCCGTTTTGCCATAGGCCTGCGCGACCATGTGGACGACATACTTATAGATCTGCATGCGATCCGCGGTTTGGGTCAGCGTGCCGAAAGTCAGGCCGAGTTCGTGCTGCGCGGCCGCCACTTCATGGTGGTGCTTGTCGCACGGCAGGCCCATTTCGAGCATGGTCGTTACCATTTCACCGCGAATGTCTTGCGCGGAGTCGACCGGCGCGACGGGGAAGTAACCGCCCTTGGCACGCGGGCGGTGGCCAAGGTTGCCGCTTTCATAATGAGTGCCGGTGTTGGTCGGCAGTTCGATATCGTCGAGCTTGTAATAGCTGGTGTTATAGCCGCTTTCGAACTTCACGTCGTCGAACATGAAGAACTCAGCTTCCGGGCCGACATAGACAGTGTCACCAATGCCCGTCGACTTGAGATAGGCTTCGGCCCGCTTCGCGGTCGAGCGCGGGTCGCGGGCGTAGAGTTCGCCCGTTGAGGGTTCGACAATGTCGCAGAAGAGGATCATCATCGGGGTCGCCGAGAAGGGATCGATGTACACAGCATCCAGATCCGGCTTCAGGATCATGTCGGATTCGTTGATCGCCTTCCAACCTTCGATCGACGAGCCGTCGAACATCAGGCCGTCGGTCAGCTCATCTTCACCCATGACGCCCGCGCACATGGTCAGGTGCTGCCACTTGCCCTTCGGGTCGGTGAAGCGGAGGTCGACCCATTCGATCTCCTGGTCTTTGATCTGCTTCAGAATATCTGCCGGAGTGGCCATTTTTAAACTACCTTCCTTGGGTTGGATGTGTTGAGCATATCGCGGCGACCGCTGGGACGCCGGGGTTGAAATCAGATGGCGTCGCTGTCCTTCTCACCGGTGCGGATGCGCAGCGCGCTTTCCACCGGGATCACGAAAATCTTGCCGTCCCCGATCCGGCCCGTTTGGGCAGCGGCGGCAATAGCCTCGACAACGCGCGGGGCCAGCGCATCGTCGACGACGACTTCGAGCTTCACCTTGGGCAGGAAATCGACGACATATTCGGCGCCGCGATAAAGTTCGGTATGGCCCTTTTGTCGGCCAAAGCCTTTGGCCTCTGTCACGGTGATGCCGGAGACGCCCACATCGTGCAGCGCTTCCTTCACATCATCGAGCTTGAACGGTTTGATGATCGCTTCGATTTTCTTCATGACCCAGATCAGCCTTTTTGTCTGTGCGCTTTTGCATTCAATAATCGTGCCAAAGTTGAAGGCGCAAGCGCGGCGCGAATCTTCGCTGCTTGCTGTGTGGAAACTGGGCAAAGATTGACATGACTGCCTAAAATTCGGGCATAGTCCGCCCAAAAATTGGTCAACTGCTGATTTTATGCTCTGCGGCTGAGACCGCCGTTGAGATGTCTCTGCGAATCAGCAACGACTCAGGCCGTTGCGTGAGGCAGGTCTGTGCCATTCAGGCTGCGGGTAAACACCTCACAGCCTGTTTCAGTAATCCCGATCGTATGTTCAAACTGGGCCGAGAGTGTCCGGTCGCGGGTCACCGCGGTCCAGCCATCGTCGAGCACTTTGCAATCGGGCCGGCCGATATTGATCATCGGTTCGATCGTGAAGAACATGCCGGGCTTCAATTCTGGGCCAGTGCCGGGGCGTCCGACATGGATGACTTCCGGCGCATCATGGAACAACCGGCCAATGCCGTGGCCGCAAAAATCACGGACGACGCCGTAGCGCTGCTTTTCGGCATGGCTCTGGATGGCGTGGGCGATATCGCCCAGATGGTTGCCCGGCTTGGCTTGTTCGATCCCCAGCATCAGCGCTTCATAGGTTGTCTCCACAAGCCGCTTCGCCTTGATCGGCACCTCACCCACCAAATAGGTGCGGTTGGTGTCGCCGTGCCATCCGTCGAGCAGCGGGGTGACATCGACATTGACGATATCGCCTTCTTTCAAGGCCTTGGGGCCGGGGATCCCGTGACAGATGACATGGTTCACCGAGGTGCAGCAGCTATGGGTATAGCCGCGATAATTGAGGGTGGCGGGCACTGCGCCGCCATCGAATGTCATCGTTCGCACCAGATCGTCAATCGCCTGAGTGGTCACGCCCGGCTGGATGAAGGGAACAAGCGCATCGAGGATCTCGGCGGCAAGGCGGCCTGCGTTGCGCATGCCTTCAAAAGCCTCGGGGCCATGAAGGCGGATCACGCCTGAGCGGAGGGGCACGCTGTCATCGGTAACGATCTGATATTGGGTCATGCGGGCGATATAGGGCGGAACAGCGCTGGCGGCAAACGGCGATCTCTGCCGCCGCAGCGACGATCTCCTCTGGTGTTTCCGTCGCGTGCCTGCCAAGAGGCGCTCTGCATGGAAACTCGCCTGCCGACCGGCCCTTTTGTCCTCTTAGATGATGCGCGTGCGGGCGGCTCGCCGGCGCGGCTCTACCATAGCCCTTCCGAGATTCTGACGACGCACGACCCTCGGGAGGTGCCGGCATTGATCGACCGCTTGGGCCAAGGCGGTGAATGGGCTGGCTATCTCACTTATGAAGCAGGGCTCGCGCTGGAGCCGCGGCTAGCCCCGCGCGCCCGTCCGCTGGAAGGGCCGCTTCTCTGGTTTGCGCGGTTTGAGGGCTATGCGGAGATCGCCACAGAGGCGGTGGCAGGCTGGCTCCCGGATCCGGCAGGGGGCTGGGCGGGAACGCCCCGCCCCCGGCAGAGCCGTGCGGCTTATGATGCCGCGTTGGCGACGGTGCAGGCGCTGATCAAGGCCGGGGATATTTATCAGGCGAACCTCACAATTCGGGCCGATGTCCCTGTCGCTGGCGATCCGCTGGCGCTCTATGCCGGGCTCCGGCAGCGGGCCCAAGCGGGCTTTGGTGGTGTCATCTGGACGGGGCAGGATTGGTTCTTGTCCTTGTCACCAGAACTGTTCTTCGCGCTGCAGGGCGGCAAGGTGACGACCAAGCCGATGAAAGGCACCTCCGTTCGGGGGGGGGATCTGGCAGAGGATGCCGCCTTCAAGGCGCGGCTCGCTGCCGATCCCAAACAGCGGGCCGAAAATCTGATGATCGTTGATTTGCTGCGCAATGATGTGTCGCGTGTCGCGGTGCCGGGTTCGGTGGCGGTGCCAAACCTCTTTACGGTCGAGAGCTACCCGACGGTCCATCAGATGATCTCAACGGTCACAGCGCAGTTGGCGCCTGGCGAAACTGTCGGGAGTTTGCTGCGCGCCATCTATCCCTGCGGGTCGATTACGGGCGCCCCCAAGATCCGGGCGATGGAAGTGATCGATGCCGTCGAAGCAACGCCGCGGGGAATCTACACCGGAAGCATCGGGCGCATCGACAGCCAGGGTGATGCGGCGTTCAATGTCGCAATCCGCACGCTGCATATCCCCTCGGGCGCGACGCGCGCGACCTTGGGGCTTGGCGGGGGAATCGTGGCCGATAGCCGCAGCGGCGAAGAATGGGCCGAATGCCTTGCCAAGGGCCGCTTTGTTCCTGACTCGCGCCGCTTTGATTTGATCGAAACGATGCGCTTTGATCCGTTTGACGGCATCAAGCTGCTCGACTTCCATCTGGCGCGGTTGGCTGCCAGCGCCACGACTTTTGGGGTTGCGATGGATCGTCACGCCGTGCGCAACGCGCTCCAGGCCGCGACTTTCCGGCTGGATCGCGCACATCGGGTGCGGCTGTTGCTCTCGGCGACCGGGCAGATCGCGATTGAGATTGGCGAGGCACCTCCCCCCGTTGAAGGGCCATTGGCGGTGGAGCTTGTGCCCCTCCCCGTCTCCCCACAGGATTTCCGCCTGCGCCATAAAACAACGGACCGCGCCTTTTACGATCAGGCGCGGCAGAAGGCAGGCGCAGCTGAGGTGCTGTTTGTCGACCCGGATGGTTTTTTGACCGAAGGCAGCTTCACGACGATTTTTGTCGAGCGCGAGGGCCAGCTGCTGACGCCGCCATTGGCGCGCGGCTTGCTGCCGGGCGCGCTGCGCGCGGCGCTTCTGGCCGAGGGCCGGGCGCGCGAAGCGGATTTGCGGGAAGCCGATCTCGTTGACGGCTTCTTCCTTGGCAATGCGCTTCGGGGCCTTTTCCCTGCCCGCTTGGCCTGAGCGGCCTGCATTCCAATTTCTCCCGCCCGGCGGTTGCCCCTGCGGCAAGCCTTGCTTATAGGCCCGGCCATCACCTGTTTCTGTCCCCTAGTGAGAGAAAGCGCCCGATCTATGCGCACCACGTCTGCCGCACTTGACCGTATCCAGCCCTCTGCCACGCTCGCGATGACGAGCCGCGTGCTCGAGCTGAAAGCAAAAGGCGTCAACGTTATCGGCCTCTCTGCCGGGGAGCCTGATTTCGATACGCCCGATTTTGTGAAGGAAGCCGCGATTGAGGCGATCCGCAAAGGGCAGACCAAATATACCAATGTCGATGGCACAGCCGAGTTGAAGGCGGCGATCCAGGCCAAGTTCAAGCGCGATAACGGGCTGGATTATAGCCCGGCGCAGATCAGCGTGAACGTGGGCGGCAAGCACACTTTGTTCAACGCGCTGGTGGCGACGATCGATGCCGGCGATGAAGTGATCATCCCGGCGCCTTATTGGGTCAGCTATCCTGATATCGTCGCTTTTGCCGGCGGTACCCCTGTCTTCATCGCGGCACCGGCCAGCCAGAATTACAAGATCACCCCGGCCCAGCTGGAAGCGGCGATCACCGCCAAGACGCGCTGGGTGCTGCTGAACTCGCCCTCCAACCCGACGGGCGCTGCCTATTCCGCCGATGAGCTGAAGGGTCTGGCGGAGGTGCTGCTGCGCCACCCGCAGGTCATGGTGCTGACCGATGATATGTATGAGCATGTCTGGTACGCCGACACGCCGTTCGCGACGATCCTGCAAGTTTGCCCGGAACTTTATGATCGCACGCTGACCGTCAATGGCTGCTCCAAGGCCTATTCGATGACCGGCTGGCGCATCGGCTTTGCCGGTGGCCCGCAATGGCTCATCAAGGCGATGGCAAAGCTCCAGTCACAATCCACGTCCAACCCTTGCTCGATCGCGCAGGCCGCTGCCACCGCCGCGCTCAATGGCGATCAGTCCTTTTTGAAGGACCGCAATGAGCGCTTCCGCGGTCGTCGCGATCTTGTCGTGCGGATGCTCAACGAGATTGAGGGCGTGACCTGCCCGACGCCCGAAGGCGCCTTTTACGTCTATCCCGACGTCTCGGGCCTGATGGGGAAATCGACCCCGGCCGGCAAGGTTATCACTACCGATGAAGAGCTGATCGATTATTTCCTCGATGAGGTTCAGGTGGCAGCGGTGCATGGCGGCGCCTTTGGCCTGTCGCCGGGCTTCCGCATCTCCTACGCGACGTCGGAAGAGATCCTGACCGAAGCCTGCACCCGGATGCAAAAGGCGTGCGCTGCGCTGTGTTGATTGTTGCAATTGCGCAACAGAATCTGAACTGCGCTTGTAATTCAGATATTTTGGGGTTGTGCGTCGCAACATAACGCGTCAAGTTCGGGTCATCGTCATGACCACGTCTCCCCCGCTTGTCGGGAAAAGAAAGGCGGGCAGGGCGATGCAGGCGGAACCCGATGTTTTAACAACCAAAGGGTATTCCATGCGCACCATGCTTCGCCCCGTTCTGGGCTTCGCCTTGCTTTTGTCGGCCACGCCCGCTTTGGCGCAAGAGGCTGATAAGGCGTTCACTGTCGCTGGCTCGGTCACACTGACCAGCGACTATCGCTATCGCGGCATTTCTCAGACTGACAAGGACTTTGCGGTTCAAGGCAGCGTGACGGTCAGCCATGCGTCGGGCGTCTATGCCGGGCTCTGGGGATCGACAGTGGACGATTATGTCGCCGCTGGCGGCGATCAGGAAATCGATCTTATCCTGGGCTATAAAAAGACCATTGGCGGTACGACGATCGATCTTGGCGGCGTCTATTATTATTATCCGGGCGCCGAAAAGATTACGGCTGGCTATAACTCAGACTTCCTCGAGCTTTATGGCAGTGTCGCACAAACGCTCGGCCCCGTGACCGCCAAGCTGACCGCGAACTATGCGCCTAAATCCGCCGCACTCGCGCTTGAGGATGCAAAGCTCGACAATTTCTATATGGGCCTTGGCTTGTCGGGCGCCGTGCCCACTACGCCCATCAGCCTCAGCGCCTCCATCGGCCGGACCTTTACGAAAAGCTTCCTTTCGGGTGGCGAAAAATACACCGATTGGTCGCTCGGGGCGAGCTATACGACCGGCCCGGTGACCTTTGGCCTGACCTATGTCGATACCAGCTATGGCAAGGATGTTCTTGTTGGATCGACCGGGAAGGACATCGCCAAAGGCGGCCTGTTCGGCACAATCGGCGTTGCCTTCTAATCAGATCAGCAAAAGGGGCTCTGGCATCTGCCAGAACCCCTTTTAAGAACCTGATCGGGTCTTTTAGCCCGCTTATTTTGGTGTGGCTGCCCGCGCGCTCTGCCCATCGCCTTCGGGTGCGGCAAGAATGTCGCGGGTCGTGCTGCCCTTATCGACAACTTCCGTCTTCGGGTCGCCCGCGTTGGAGCGGATCCCCGGTTGCGCGCGATTACCGCCGGCTGCGTCGATGGCACGGGCCTCGGTGCCACTCCGGGTTGCGGGGCCGCCGAACATCGCCTGAAGCGCCTGCGTGGAACTATCTGCGGCTTGTGCCTGCGGGCTGCCCGCGGCTGGCGGCACAAGGGCAAAATCCGGCGGCACAACCAGCGGTGCGAGCCGCGTGACCTGAAATTCATCGGGGGATTTGCGGTTCTTCAGCCCGCCACCGGCACAGCCCGCAAGCAACGCGCCCAGCGCCACCACTCCCAAAAGCTTACGCATGATCTCTCTCCGTTTCTGCCGAGCGCGAGAAAAAGGCCCGCACAAGCAGCACTGCTACGCCAATGGTAATCGCCGCATCGGCAAGATTGAAGACCAAAAAGGGTCTGAACCCGCCAATGTGAAAATCGATGAA
>VFQT010000575.1_pt1 | contig 52591 bp, 47 predicted proteins | sample 3512381 | NCBI WGS metagenome assembly VFQT01 (sample SAMN10412376, study PRJNA504923) | tailings metagenome | isolation source: Relicate 2 Philex TSF3 active mining site | place: Philippines: Tuba, Benguet | collected 2017-08-29
TTGCAGCGACCTGCGCACCGCGTTGTCGTCCTCGAGAAGCAGTATCATCGATCTCTTCCCGCAGACGTCATCAATGTGCTCACTCATTCCGCCATCCTCGCAACAGGGGAACGGTTGGCACGAACGCGGGCAAAAAGCGCTAGGTAATAGTCCGAGGGGAATCAGTCGCCGAGGCCGGCGGCGAAGGCGATCCGCAAGGCGTCCGACAGGCTTCGCACTTCGAGCTTCGTCATCAGGTTGGCCCGGTGGACCTCGACGGTGCGAGGCGAGATGTCGAGGTCGTAGGCGATCGTCTTGTTGGGTAGGCCCTTGGCCAGGCCTTCCAGCACGTCGCGTTCGCGCGGTGTGAGGACGCCGAGGATCCGGTTTGCATCGCCAGCGCGCGCGGACGCATTGGCAGCGTTTGCGACTCGTCGAAACGATTCCTCGATGGCGTCAAGAAGCGAGGCTTTCTCGAACGGCTTCTCCAGGAAATCGACCGCTCCCGCCTTCATGGCCTGAATGGCGATGGACACGTCGCCATGGCCCGTCATGATCACGATCGGCATCGTTACGCCCCGCTCCGCCAGCGTGCGCTGAACCTCGAGGCCATCGATCTCGGGCATCCGCACGTCGAGCAGGATGCAGCCATGCTCGACGTGTCGCACTTCCTTGAGGAATGCGAGACCCGAGGTCCAGGTCTTCACCGCATAGCCTGACGTCTTGAGCATGAAGCCCACCGAGCGGCGGATCGCATCCTCGTCGTCCACGATGTGGACCAGCTTGCCATCGCTCATCATCCGCCCTCCGTCTGCGTTCGCTGAAGCGTGAAGTTGAACACCGTTCCTCCGCCCTCTCGCGGCTCGGCCCAGATCCGTCCGCCGTTGGCCTCCACGATCGTCCGGCAGATCGAAAGCCCCAGGCCCATGCCGTCGCTCTTGGTCGTGACGAACGCGTCGAACAGCTGCTCCGCGATGGCAGGATCAATCCCTGGGCCGGTGTCTGCGACCGAGACGCGGACGTAGCCCGGCTGATCAACGCCGCTCGCGATCGTCAGCCTTCGCTCGGCGCTGGCGCTCATCGCCTCGCAGGCATTGCGCACGAGGTTGATGAGGACCTGCTGTGTCTGGACTTTGTCGACCAAGACCGGCGAGGCGTAAGGATCGAGATCGAAGACGGTCTCGACCCCTAGCTCGCGAGCCGTCATAAGCCCGAGAACTGAGGCCTCATTGATCAAGGCCGGCAGCGGCACGATTGTCTTCTCGACCTCACCCCGCGCGACGAAGTCGCGAAGCCGACGGACGATGTCCCCGGCGCGTAGCGCCTCCTTGGCGGTCTCGTCCAGCGCTTCGCGCATGAGCTCGAAGTCCTCGGGCGCGGGATCGGCGAGCATGTCCCTAACCGACTCGGCGTAGTTGGCGATGGCCGCGATGGGCTGATTGAGCTCGTGAGCGATGGTCGAGGCCATCGTGCCCATGGCGCTGACCCGTGACACGTGGATCAGCTCGGACTGTAGGGACTGGAGTCGCTCCTCGGTCCGGCGCCGTTCGGTCAGGTCGTGGATGAAGCCGGTGAACACTTTCTGGCCGCCTGAGACGGCCTCCCCGATCGCCAGCTCCATGGGAAACTTAGTACCGTCTTTTCGCTCGCCGAATACGATACGGCCGATGCCGATGATCCGCCGCTCGCCTGTCTCGAGGTAGCGTTCGAGATAGGCGTCATGCCGCTCGCGGTCGGGTGACGGCATGAGCATGCTGACGTTGCGGCCAATGGTTTCGTCCTCGGCATAGCCGAAGAGGGTCTGGGCGGCGGTGCTGAAGGACATGATGACGCCCCGTTCGTCGATCACCACCATCGCGTCCGGCACTGTCGAGAGCACCGAGCGCAGCAGGTTCTCGCGTGCGCGTAGCTGCTCTTCGCCCGCCCGTCGTTGCGTCACGTCGCAGACGACCTTCGAAAAGCCGCGGACGCTCCCATCCGGATTGTAAAGCGCGGTCACGGTGATCAGCGCCAGAAATTCGGATCCGTCCTTACGGTAGCGCCAGGCCTCCTCCTCCATCTGTCCTTCGGCGGCCGTGCGCGCCAGGATCAAGGCGGGCTCGTTCCGCTCGACCGCATCCGGGGGAAAGAACAGTGAAAAGTGCCGGCCGAGCACTTCCTCCTCGCTCCAGCCAGTCAACCTCTCCGCCCCGTCGTTCCAGATCGTCACCCGACCTGCGGGATCGAGCATGTAGATCGCGTAGGATCGTGCCCCGTCGATCAGCAAGCCGAGTTCTTCGGCGAGATGCTCTGCATTGCGTGAGTGCGTCTGGGCCGCTTCGCCAACAGCGATCGCCCGGCGGTGGAAGCGCGCCGCGATCATACCGAGAAAGAAAATGCCGGTTGAAGTAACCAGGAACACTGCAGTCTGCGAGATATCGCCCGCATCGAAGCCGTCTTGTCGTACAAACCAGAGGCCGAAGGCGGCCGAGAGTAGGACCGACAAGGCGGCGGGTCCGGGACCGCACCGAAGGATCGACGCGAGAACCGCCAGCCCGAAAATCTGGAAGCCGGCATCGTGCCCCCACCAGGGCTCGAGCAGCAGGCGCACCGCCGCGGCGAGCAGTACGATCAGAACTGCCTCGCCAACACGAAGAAACGTTGAACGTTCCCAGGCTGGCATTCGCAAGCTCTCCCCGGAGCGCGCCGCTGTGGCGTCCTTCATCGGAGAACGCCATGGAGCGCAATCGTCCAGCTTGGGAACATATCCGATTTTTCCCGTTTGCGGAACAGGGTGAGTACTTGCAGACCCCAAGACTACGGATCGTACACGAACGGCGACATGCGGGAATCTACATGGCCACCATGGTCTTGTGTTCGCCCCCGCCCGATAGGCAGGCGGCGTCTCAAGCGGCGATCAGCTGCCGATAGGTGCCGCCGGCCGGCGCGGCGCCCGCGGCGGGCCGGTCCGCGATCGCGGGAAAAAGGAGGGCCATCGTCGTGCCGTAACCGACACGGCTGCGTATCCGCATGTGACCGGAGCAGGTCGCCATGAATTGCTGGACGCGCGAGATCCCCGATCCGTGCGCCAGCCCCAGGTCCCGGCCGCGCCGCGCGCGATCGAGAGTCGGCTGGGACATGCCGCACCCGTTGTCCGACACCATCAGCCAGATGCGCCCGCCCGACTTGCGGCTCCGGATGGTCACCTGGCTCGCGCCGGCGCGCGATGCATTGGAGACGAGCTCGAGAACGGCAGCGTCGAGGTCGGCGGGAACCGTGCGGATGACAAGCCTGTCGCCGTGACCGTGTCCAGCAAGCGTGATGCGTGCGGTAACCAGCACCCGCAGCATCGGCGCGAGTTGCGCTAGCCGCTCGTTCAGATCGACCTCGCGCCATTGCGGGCCGGCCTCGCGGCTGGCCAGCAGGTCCGTCGTCAGCTGCGCACCCTGCCGGGTCGCTTCTCCCAAGGCTTTGAGGAGTTCGGCTCGCCGTGCCGGGCCCGGATTGCGCTCGAGCAGCGACTTCGCGGCGCCAATGACGGCGAAGAGGTTGCGCAGGTCATGGACCAATTTGCGGGGCGGCAGGGGCGTCGCCGTGCCGGTCACATCGGGTTTGTCGAACTGCTGCATTTCACCCTCCAACCTCACCGAAAGCAGAATGATGAACAATGCCCGGCGCCCCTATCCGCAATATTCCGTAGCCCTGTCGGGCATGCCCATGGGGTGGGCCAGTTGGTAGCATTACGCAGCGTGCGCGCGGCCCGGTCGCACTATCGTGCCCCGGGTACGGAAGGAGATGCCGCATGGACATGATGTCAGCGATGCAGATCGACGCCCCGGGGTCACCGCTTCGGCTGATAGAGCGCGTCATCCCGAAGCCGGGCCTCGGAGAAGTACTGATCCGCGTCGATGCCTGCGGCGTCTGCCGCACGGACCTTCATGTGCTCGATGGCGAGATACCGGCGCGCTATCCCATTGTGCCGGGCCACGAGATCGTCGGTCGGGTCGTGCAAGTGGGGGAGCGTGTCGACGGCATCGACCAAGGCCAGCGGGTGGGCGTGCCTTGGCTGGGGCAGACCTGTGGAACCTGCGACTACTGCAGATCGGAACGGGAGAACCTGTGCGATCGTCCCGTCTTCACCGGCGCGACGCGCGATGGGGGCTACGCCACGCACGTCATAGCCGATGCGCGGTACTGCTTTGCCCTGCCGCAGGGGCTCGGGGACGTGGATGTCGCGCCGTTGCTCTGCGCGGGTCTGATTGGCTGGCGATCGCTGCGCCTCGCCGGGAGCGGAAAAAGGATCGGCCTATATGGGTTCGGAGCAGCGGCGCACATCCTCGCCCAGATTCTGGCGTGGTTAGGCCGCGAGGCCTACGCCTTCACCAAGGAGGGCGACAAGAAGGGGCAGGCCTTCGCCCGGTCGCTCGGCTGCGTTTGGGCGGGGTCCTCGACCAGCCCGGCGCCGAAGCAGCTCGACGCGGCGATCATCTTCGCGCCGGCAGGCGAACTCGTGCCAAGAGCCCTGAAGGCCGTGAAGAAGGGAGGGCGGGTGGTGTGCGCCGGCATTTACATGAGCGACATTCCGTCTTTTCCCTACGCGGACCTGTGGAGCGAACGGCAAATCCTCTCCGTCGCCAACCTGACGCGCGACGACGGGGCGTCGTTCTTCGATGTTGTCGAGCGGGCCCGGATTCAAACTGTCACCGAGGCGTTCCCGCTTGAAAAGGCCAACGATGCTTTGGAACGGGTGCGAGAAGGATCTATCGATGGCGCTGCAGTGCTGGTCCCACATCGCCAAGACGGCCTAACCGTATAATACCGTATACTCGCCGGTCTTCCGCAGCGCCATTAGGCGGCGTCCGCGCGTGTAGATCAAACTGGAGGGAAGCGATGAGCAACGACAGAGCGATCGAGAGCGCGGCAGCGCAAGTCGAGCGCGTTCGGAGGGGGGAATTGACCGCACCCGATGTGAAGGGGTTCTTTCACGAGCCAACCTTCACCGCGAGTTATGTGGTCAGCGATCCGATCACGAAGTGCGCGGCGATCGTGGACAGCGTCTGGGACTTCGATCAGGCCTCTGGCAGGACCAGCTTCGAATCCGCCGATGTGATCGTTGCCTACGTGCTTGAGCGCGGCCTCAAGGTCCAATGGATCCTCGAAACACATGCCCATGCCGACCACCTGTCTGCCGCCCCCTATCTTCGGGACAGGCTTGGCGGTGAACTCGCCATCGGGAAGGAGATCACCACGGTCCAGGGCGTGTTCGGCAAGATATTCAACGAAAGTGCCGAGTTCGCGCGCGACGGATCGCAGTTCGACAGGCTGGTGGGGGACGGCGATGAATTGATGCTGGGAGAGATCCCGGTCATCGCGCTGCATGTGCCGGGACATACCCCGGCAGACCTCGCCTATGTGGTGGGAGACGCCGCGTTCATCGGCGATACCATGTTCATGCCTGACTACGGCTCGGCCCGGGCTGACTTCCCCGGCGGCGATGCGGGCAAACTCTATCGCTCAGTTCGGCGCCTCATGCGCCTCCCGGACGAAACGCGCGTGTTCCTCTGTCACGACTACAAGGCGCCGAACCGCGACCGATTCATTTGGGAAACCACCATGCTCGCGCAGCGCACCGCCAATGTTCATTTGCATGAAGGCGTTACCGAGGCCGAGTTCGTGCAAATGCGCAGACAGCGCGACGCCACCCTCGAAATGCCCCGGCTCATACTCCCATCGATCCAGGTCAACATGCGCGGGGGGCACGTACCGCCGCCGGAGGAGAATGGCGTGTCCTATCTCAAGCTGCCGGTGAATGTGCTGTGATGCTGCCCGGCTATCCCGAAGCCCAGCCGCTGCATGGCCTAGCCGGCGGCATCCTCATCGGCCTGGCCGCAGCGCTGATGCTGCTAGGGTCAGGGCGCATCGCCGGCGTCTCCGGTATCCTTGCTCGCGGCGTTCGGATCGCCCCAGGCGATATGGGGATGACGAGCGCCTGGGGCTTTCTGGCGGGTCTCCCGTTGGGCGCGGCGCTGATTGCCCTGACCGCGGTATGGACGCCGGCCGAGTTCGCGAGCTGGCCCGTGCTGATCTTGGCCGGCCTTCTGGTAGGGTTCGGAACGCGCATGGGCAGCGGGTGCACCAGCGGGCACGGCGTTTGCGGCGTAAGCCGCCTCTCCCAGCGCTCGATCGTTGCGACCCTGGCGTTCATCGCAGCCGGAATCGTGACGGTTTTTATCCAGTCGAAGCTCGGAGGCTGACATGTCGTTTGCCAAAAAGCTGCTCCCCCCGCTGATTTCGGGCATTCTGTTCGGCGCCGGCCTGACGCTTTCGGGAATGACCGATCCCGCACGGGTGCGGGGCTTCCTTGATCTCTTCGGCGCCTGGGATCCGACCCTGGCTTTCGTCATGGGCGGCGCGGTGCTCGTGATGGCGGTTGCGTGGCGCATTCGCAACCGGATGGGCACGCCGATCTTCGCCGAACGATTTTCACTGCCGGACCGCAAGGATCTCGACGGGCGGCTGATATTTGGGTCGATCCTGTTCGGGATCGGCTGGGGCCTCGCCGGCCTCTGTCCCGGCCCGGCCGTCGAGTCGCTGGCGCTTTCACCACTCGACGTTCTGCCGTTCGTTGTTGCCATGGTCGCCGGCATGGCTGCTCAGCAGACCCTTGGCCTCAAGCCGTGGCGCCAGCAGGCAGTTGCGGAGTAGCAGGCCATGAGCCGAACCGTCCTGACGTCCCGTCTGAGCACGTCACCCAGATCCGTCCCGAGCAGATCGCCATCGCGGGTCCATTGGCACGGTCTGCTCCGGCGCCGCGAATGGATGGTCAAGCCGCACCTGCCCGGCAGCTGACCTAGTGCGCGCCGATCGCTATCTGCCGATACTGGAATGGACGCGCGGTTACGACCGCACGACGCTGACCAGCGATCTCGTCGCGGCGGGGATCGTGACGATCATGCTCATACCGCAGAGCCTGGCCTATGCCATGCTTGCCGGGCTTCCGCCGGAGATCGGCCTCTACGCCTCGACCGCGCCGCTGGTGGCCTATGCGGTTTTCGGCACCAGCCGTTCGTTGGCCGTCGGTCCTGTCGCGGTGATCTCGCTGATGACGCTGACCGCAGCGGGCAGCGTTGCGCCGCCGGGGAGCGGGGAGTTCATTGCCGCCGCGTTGGTGCTGGCGCTGCTGTCGGGCGCGATCCTGCTGGTGATGGGCGCCCTAAGGCTTGGCTTCCTGGCCAACCTGCTCTCGCATCCGGTGGTATCGGGCTTCATCATGGCGAGCGGCATCATCATCGCCTTCAGTCAACTGAAGTCGATACTCGGCGTCTCGGCCTCGGGCGAGACGCTTCCGGTGCTCATCAAGACGCTGGTCGGCAGTCTTCCCGCGACGCATTGGCCGACGGTCATCATCGGCACCGCTGCAACGGCCTTCCTATTCTGGGTGCGCCGTGGTCTCAAGCCGCTGCTGATGCGAGCGGGGCTGGCCGCGCGACCTGCCGACCTCCTGGCAAAGGCTGGCCCCATTGCCGTGGTGGCGGTCTCCACTATGGCCACGGTGCTGCTCGGCCTGGAGGAACGGGGCGTCAAGGTGGTCGGCAGCATTCCCCAAAGCTTGCCCCCATTCACCCTGCCGCTGTTCGATGTCGATCTCTGGCGCCAGCTGGCGGTGCCGGCGCTGCTCCTCTCGGTGATCGGCTTTGTCGAGAGTGTATCGGTGGCGCAAACTTTGGCAGCGAAAAAGCGTCAGAGGATCGATCCGGACCAGGAACTGATCGCACTGGGCTCCGCCAACGTCGCCGCCGCTTTCACAGGAGGTTATCCGGTGACCGGCGGCTTCGCCCGCTCGGTCGTCAACTTCGACGCGGGGGCGGAGACGCCGGCCGCCGGCGTCTTCACCGCCGGGGGAATCGTCATCGCCGCGCTGTTTCTGACGCCGCTGTTGGCCTCGCTCCCTATCGCAGTCCTGGCTGCGACGATCATTGTGGCGGTGCTGAGCCTCGTCGATCCGAAGAAGGCGGTCGAAATCTGGCGCTATTCGCGACCTGACTTCGCCGCGATGATGTCGACTATCCTGGCCACCCTTCTGGCCGGGGTGGAATCAGGCGTCGTCGCCGGTGTCGCGCTCAGCCTCGCGCTGTATCTCTGGCGCGCCTCACGGCCCCATGCGGCGATCGTCGGCCGCGTGCCCGGAACCGAACACTTCCGCAACGTGAAGCGGCACAAGGTTTTCACCGACCCACGGATTGTGACGGTTCGCATCGACGAAAGCCTGACCTACCTAAACGCCCGCTGGCTCGAGGAGTTCGTGCTGGAACGAGTAGCCGACGATCCGCAGCTGAAGCACCTCATCCTGATGTGTTCGGCGGTCAATGCGATCGACGCCTCAGCGCTCGAGAGTCTCGAGGCCATCAACCACCGCCTCGCTGATGCCGGCGTATCGCTGCACCTGTCGGAGGTGAAGGGCCCGGTAATCGATAGGCTGGAGCGCTCCAATTTCCTGCAGGGCCTCACCGGCAAAGTCTGGCTTTCGCAGAATGCGGCGTTCGACGCGGTCACTGTGCTAGCCGACCGGGAAACGGAGACGAACATCACGCCGGATCCTTGGCTGGCCAGGGGGCTGATATGATCATCTGGGAATGAGAGCTGCCAGGTGCTCCCGTCCTTCTTCGCCCAGAAGGGCCGCCCGGATGGACCCGGAGAACCTCGATTTTCGGCCTTTGGCGGAGGACGAACAGGACGCCCGCGCTGCCGTTCATATCGCCACTCCATGCCACCTGCGGTCGCCCATGCCCACGCGGCGGCCCTCGCGCTGGTCGTGACATGGTTTACCGATCCGCTCGCCACCTCGGATCGCGGCCCGGCGCTTCCGCCCACGGCCAATCCGGCCGACTGGACCAACGAGCCCATGAGGAATAGCGCCGACACCGCCATCAAGGCGGCGCCTGAGCGCGATGCCGTGACGACCAACCCGGGCGGGCTCGGCCGGTGAAGGCGCGTCGCGATCAGCCTGTAGGGATTACGGGGTGATCGCCACCTTGAGCACACCGTCGCGCTGGTTCGCAAAGAGGTCATAGGCGCGCTCGATGTCGTCGAGCGCAAATCGGTGCGTGACCAGCGGCGCGGCGTCGAAACGCCCCGTCGCGACCGTCGCCATGAGGCGGCGCATTCGTTCCTTGCCGCCCGGGCAGAGGCTTGTGACGATCCGATGATCCCCCAAACCGGCGGCGAACGCATCGAGAGGGATCCTGAGATCAGTGGAATATACGCCCAGCGAAGAGAGGGTGCCGCCCGGCCGCAGGACGCGCAGGGCGGCTTCGAACGTCTCCTGCCTGCCCAGCGCCTCGATGGCTACGTCCACGCCCCGTCCGCCGGTTAGGCGCAGGATTTCGGACACGGGGTCGGTCTTCGTGAAGTCCACCACGTGGTCCGCGCCCATGCGGCCCGCCAACTCGGCGCGGGCGGGCACGGCTTCGACGCCGATGACCGCTGACGCGCCCATGAGCCGAGCCCCGGCCGTGGCGCACAGCCCGATGGGACCCTGCGCGAAGACTGCAACGACGTCACCGATGCGGATGCGGCCCGACTCAGCCCCCGCGAAGCCCGTCGACATGATGTCGGGACACATCAGCACCGCCTCGTCGTCCAGGCCCTCCGGTATCGGGGCCAGGTTGGCCATGGCGTCGGGCACCAGCAGAAATTCCGCCTGCGCGCCGTCGATTGTATTGCCGAAGCGCCAGCCGCCAATAGCCTTCCATCCGTGGGCGGTGCCCGCGCCGCACTGCGAGTGGCAACCGTCAAGCGAGGCGTTCGACCAGCCCGAAGGGGTGATCGCGCCGGCGATTACGCGTTGCCCCTCCTGGTAACCGCGGACGGCGGAACCGAGTCGCTCGATCACACCGACCGGCTCATGGCCGATCGTGAGCCCGCGCGCGACGGGGTATTCGCCTTTGAGGATGTGGATGTCGGTACCGCAGATCGTCGTTGTCGTGATGCGCACCAGGGCGTCGAGCGGGCCGACGTCCGGTACGGCCTTCTCGTCGAGTACAATGCGGCCGGGCTCCACGAATACCGCCGCTTTCATCTTCTGCGTCATGGCTATTCCTTTGCTTTGGCGGATCGAGACACTGTTGGTCAGCCCCGAATGGCACTGCGATCGACCGGCCGTGAACGCGGACCCACCCGGGACCGGTCCGTCGGTGCCGGCTTCCGGCGGCAGGTGTCCGCCGCAGGGTGATCAAGGACGACAAATCGCCCAACCGTTGCGGGAGAAGTCATTTCGACTCCTGTCCAAACACTCCCGTCTGCGGCCCAACCTACGCAGCGAACGCCACCGGCGATCTACGCAACATCACGAAGTTGGCTCTGCTGGTGACCTGATGGGTTGCTGGCGATGCCCCCAGCAGGCGCATGGAGATCACGAAGTGCGGCACCTACGGGTAATTGCGAATGGGGCCGTCGCCTGGGCCGGTTCAACTATGCCCGGGTAGGCATTTCTCGTTCAATACCCCCCGGTGGAAGTCGAAGTGCCTGCTCACGTTCTCGGAATGGAGCAGCATCATGAAGACAGATAGTCAACTTCAGTACGATGTGATGTCCGAGCTCGAATGGGAGCCCAGCGTCGATCACGCAGATATCGGCGTTTCCGTGGAAAAGGGCGTCGTGACGCTCAACGGTTACGTTCCAAACTATGCATCAAAGCAGGCTGCCGAGCGCGCCGCACGGCGCGTCGCCGGCGTGAAGGCGATCGCCCAGGAGATAAAGGTCCGCCATGACGGCGATCCCAAGACCGCCGACCACGAGATCGCCAAGCGAATCCTCGACATCTTCGCCTGGAGCGTCCTGATCCCCGAAAACAAGCTCAACGTGAAAGTCGAGCGCGGCTGGGTGACGCTCACCGGCGCGGTCGACTGGCATTTCCAAGCCGACGAGGCTGAGAAAGCAGCGAGCAAGATCTCGGGCGTGGTCGGGATCATCAACCACATCGAGATCCACCACCGACCGACGAGCAGCGACATCCGCCGCCGGATCGAGAATGCTTTCGAGCGTCAGGCTGATCTGGATGCAGCGAGCGTCACCATCGCGCTCGAAGGCAGCAAGGTGAAACTCGGCGGCCGGGTCAAGGCCTGGCACGAACGCCGGGTCGCCGAGCGCGCCGCATGGGCAGCGCCGGGCGTGACGCAGGTCGAGGACCATATCGTCGTCGCCTGATTTCCATCAACCACATAGACGCAGGAGAAGAAGTGCCATGAACGACCTCAGCATCACCCCGACCACGCCCGCCGGTCGCTCGATCGACCGCGCAACCAGCACTCCGGTCGGCTGGCTTCGCCAGGAGATCGACCGCCTGTTTGACGACTTCAGCTTCGGCCTTCCGTCGCGGAGTGTCTTCAACTTCCCGACCCTCGACTCGCTGCGGCCTGCCGCGGACCTCGTCGACGAGGGCGACACCTACCGGCTTTCGGTCGAGCTTCCCGGCCTCAAGGAGGAGGAGATCGACGTGGAATACCGCGACGGTGTGGTGTCGATCGCCGGTGAGAAAAAGGAGGAGAGCGAGCGGAAGGAGAACGGCTGCATGCTCAGCGAGCGCCGCTTCGGCAGCTTCCGGCGCGAGCTAGCCTTGCCCAAGGACGTCGATGCCGATGGCATCGCGGCCGACTTCAACCGCGGCGTCCTCACGCTGACGATGAAGAAGACCGAGGACGCCGCAACGAAACCGCGGAAAATCAAGATCAGCTGATTGCGCTCCGGGCGGCCGGGGGCGTCAGCGTCCGGCCGTTCGAGCCTTGCAGGAGAGATCAGATGACTCACGCTCTGATCATCGACGACAACATGGCGGTAAGCAGGGCGATTCAGGCTCGGCTGATAGCCCTTGGGTTCAACTCGTTCGACTATACCTGGTCCGAAAGCCAGGCCCTGTCGGTGGCGCAGCGGCACTCGCCCGACCTCGTTGTCGTGGGGGATGAGATCGCCGGAAGCTCACCGATGCATGTGGCCCAGTGCTTCTCCGAGCGTTTCCCGGCTCCGATCCTGGTGGTCAACCATGGACGCTGTGAGGTTCGTCGGCGGGTGCCCGACGGCCGGGTCGTCGATGGCCCGTTCCTGCTGAGCGAAATTGACGCCGCCGTGGCCGTCGCGCTGCGCTCGTGGCCGACCCGAGATGGGTTCGGCGCCGTGGAGACAAGCTCCGATCGCGCGCAGGCGGCCTGACGCGTGCCTGCCGCAATTGCCAGGCTCTTTAATGAGCGCATCCGCACGATTGGCCATCCTCGCGGCTTGGCCAACTAGCTTACGCATGACGAGGTGCACCTCGACCCTGGGGCGAGGCGACTCAAGACGGCGGACGCGGTGTTAGCCAATCTCGGCCGGGCTCGATGACGGTCGCTGCAAGGCGATACGTTTGCGAACAGACTCCGGCAGGTTCCTTGTCGCAAGATCAGATCGGCGGGGCGGCCAGGCATTTCACCCCTTCCGTAGAATTACCGATTCAGAGCCCGCTCCGGCGGAGTCACTGTGGGAGGACGATGGAGGCTTCCGATGAAGAATCTGTTGCTGCTCGAATCTCCGACACCTCCCGCGCTTTCCCGCTGGCTGTGCAATGAGACGCCCCCCACAGCTTCGCTCCGGGGAACTCGGCCATGACTCTTCACACAAGGTTCCCGGACGTTCCGGGTATGCTTAGCCGAGTTCTCCGCGATGCGGCGGTACCGCTCCCGAGCCCGGAGGCGCCGGACTTCGCCAGCAACTTCGACGATTTCGCCGATGCGAGGATCGTCCTATTGGGCGAGGCCACCCACGGCACGCACGAGTTCTATGCCGCGCGCGCCGCGATCACGCGGCGCCTTGTCGAGCAGCATGGCTTCAACGTTATGGCGGTGGAAGGCGATTGGCCCGATATCGCCCGGATAGACGACTACGTTCGTCACGAGGCCACGCGGCCCCGCGCGGGAGATCCCTTCGCCCGTTTTCCAACGTGGATGTGGCGAAACCAGGAGATACTCTCCCTGGCCGACTGGCTGCGCCGATACAACTCGACGCAGGATCCCACCCGGCGCGCGTCCCTGCGTGGCCTTGACGTTTACAGCCTCGGGCAATCTATCGGCGCGGTCATCGCCTATCTCAAGGCGCACCAGCCGCACTTGGCGGAGGAAGCGCGGAAGCGCTACAGCGGCCTGCTTTCCTGGCAGGACGAGCCGCAGCACTACGGCCGGGGGGTGGAACATGGCGGATTGGCCAGCTGCGAGGATGCTGTTGTGGAGCAGCTCGGCGCTCTGCTTGCCGAGCGCATGCGCCTCATCACCCACGACGGCGAGGCGTTCTTCGACGCCGAGCAGAATGCCCGGATCGTTCGAGCGGCCGAGCAGTACTACCGAGCGATGTATCGAGGTTCCGTGGAGAGCTGGAACCTGCGCGATCGGCATATGTTCGACACACTCCAGCGGGTGATGGCGCACCAGGCGGATGCGCGGGTCGTGCTCTGGGCGCACAATTCGCACATTGGCGACGCCGCAGCCACGGCCATGGGGTGGAATGGCGAATTCAACATCGGCCAGCTTGCGCGCGCCGTCTACGGCGATCAGGTCGTCCTGATCGGCTTCGGCACGGATCGCGGCACGGTCGCCGCTGCGAGCGACTGGGGCGGCGAGATGCGGATAATGGACGTTTTGCCGGCGCGCGACGACAGTTGGGAGGCGGCATTCCGCGGAACCGGCCTGGCCCGGAGCCTGACCACGTGGCGGGGCGCGAAAGCGCAGGGGCTGCGCACGGCCTTGTCGCAGGTCCTGCTCGAGCGGGCGATCGGGGTGATCTACCGGCCCCAGTCAGAACGCGCGAGCCATTACTTCGAGGCGCGCCTGGCGGAGCAGTTCGACGCCTACGTGTGGTTCGAACGCACGACCGCGGTAACGCCGCTGGGGCGCGAGCGTCCCGAAGGCGCTCCCGAGACATGGCCTTTCGGGCTATGAGCGTACTGAGCGCCTGCGACCCGCGCGAAGTGCGCGTCGGCGGAACACCTGCTCTCCCGGCGATCCTCGCCATTCCCGCAGGGGCCATTGGGTTCGTTATATTCGCGCACGGCAGCGGCAGCGGCCGCCTCAGCCCGCGCAACGGTTACGTCGCGGGAAGGCTCCAAGAGGCGGGCCTAGCCACGCTGCTGCTGGACCTGCTCACGCCCCAGGAGGAACTCGATCGCCGTAATGTCTTCGACATTCCGTTGCTCGCTTCGCGATTGCGAATCGCGGTCGATTGGGCGGCGGTAAATCCGGAGACTGCCGAGCTGCGCCCATGCTATTTCGGCGCCAGCACTGGCGGCGGCGCGGCCATCCTGGCCGCCGCGAACGACACGCGCATCGCCGCGATCGTCTCGCGCGGCGGCCGGCCGGACCTCGCCGGCCCGCAAGCGCTGAGGCACGTTACTGCACCCACTCTGATGATAGTCGGCGCGCGCGACGAGGCGGTAATCGAGCTCAATGCCGCCGCCGACCGGCTGATGCGCTGTCCTCGCGCGATCGCCATCGTCCCTGGCGCAGGGCATTTGTTCGAGGAGCCCGGCACCCTCGATGAAGTGGTGCGGCTCAGCACGGAATGGTTCTTAAGCCATCTGGAGGAGTCGCGATGACCAGCGCATCGTTCGATGATCGTCGCCACGCGGGAAAAGCCCTCGCTCGCGAGCTGCGAAAGTTTTCGCTCGAAGATCCGGTTGTTCTGGCGCTGCCGCGTGGTGGTGTGCCGGTGGGGTTCGAAGTGGCCCGTGAGCTCGGCGCGCCCCTCGATATCCTGCTCGTCAGGAAGATTGGCGCACCTGGTCACGAGGAATACGGGATCGGCGCAATCGTCGACGGCGATCCGGCTCACCTAGTGCTGGACGATGCGGCGGCGAGGGCCACCGGGGCGACGCGCGACTACATTGCGCGCCAGGTGGAGCTCCAGAGCAGGGAGATGGAGCGCCGCCGGGCGGTCTACCAGACAAGCTCGCGGGTCAATCTGGCCGGACGGACGGTGATCCTCGTCGATGACGGCATCGCCACTGGGGGCACGGTGCGTGCCGCCCTGCAAGGGCTACGCCAGGCGCAATGCCGAAAGGTTGTGCTGGCCATTCCCGTCGCCCCGCTGGAGGTGGTGGAGGCGCTGCAGCGGCTATGCGACCAGATCGTCTGCCTCCGTTCACCCGATCCGTTCTACGCTGTGGGCGCGCACTATTCCGATTTCGGTCAGACCACCGATGATGAGGTCATCACTCTCCTTGTCGCCGCGAAGCGATTTGGGGGCATAAGTGCGAAGCAGCTGTGAGGAGCCGCGCGCTGTGACCAGGCAGCAGAACCCGCTTCCGCCTGACCGGATCGATCCTCAGCCGCCGCACGAGATTCCGCCGGCGACGTCGCCAGGCGAGGACCCTTTCGAGCCGCCGGAGGTCAAGCCGCTGCAACCGGACGTGGACGATCCCGACCATGGCCTGCCCGAAATCCTGCCTCCGCAAGAGCAGGCATGTGACCTCATCAGATTCTGACGTCCTGCGGACCTCGCTTGGGGATGGGGCCCATTCTCGTAGTGGCTCGTTAGCCCGTCCGCTCAATGGCGGATCATTCCCGTTCTGCGTCATGCTGACGCGAAGGCCACCGATTGTTGCGAGGCAGCATGGATGCGACTGACCGCGGCGCGGACAACAGCGGCGGGTCCGAAGCCGTGACCGCTCAGCGGGCAAACGGCTCCTTCGGCCCCATAGTGTTTCCCGCGGCAGTCCTCACACCCGATCCGAAGCGCGTCATGTTGCGTCCCTTCACACCCGCGGACGATCGTCGAGAAGGGACCGACGCACCCTCGTCGCGCATCGAGCGGGTCTGCGCCCGCGTGCTCGCGCTCGACCACGATGTAGCGGATGCGGAACTGCGGCGGATCCTGCGCGGTTTGCGCCCACGGCACGTCAACCCCAGACGGGTTTTGCAGCGCCGCTTCTACGACATGGCGGCCGAACGCCTGCGGGGGCGCGAATTGACCGCACGCCAGAAGCTGCTGATCGGATCCTTCTTCGTCGAGGAGTACGCCTTCGAGGCCGCCGCCCTGTTCAACCCCAGCGTGGTCCTCCATCCAGATCAAAGTCGGCTCCGTGCCGGCTGGACGAGGCTGCTCCTGTCGCTGCGAGCGGTGGGAGAGGGCCACATCTCTTCGATCGTCTTTCGTTCGGCGGAATTGAGCGCGGCTGGCGAGATCGAAATAGCACCGGCGAGCGCCCGCATCGCCTCGCCTCGCATCGAGCGTATCCCGGGCGGAGCGCCCGACGACCGAGGCGTTCAGGTGCGCTATCCAAGGCACTGCGATGCGTCGAGTATGGTGATATTCCCCGTGACCGCGCACCAGCGCGGCGGGCTGGAGGACTTGCGCCTCGTCCGCTTCGTCGAGGACGACGGCCGTTGCAGCTACCTGGGAACCTATACGGCCTTCAGCGGCCTAGCCGTACGGCAGGAGCTTCTGCGGACCGACGACTTCGGCAGCTATCAGTTGAACGCGTTACGCGGCAGGCTCAGCGCCACGAAAGGCATGGCGCTGTTCCCCCGGCGCATTGACGGGCGTTACGCGATGCTCGGCAGACAGGATCACGAGAACATCTGGCTGCTCACCTCGGGCGATCTCTACGAATGGAATGAAGGCAATGTCATCGTCTCGCCACGCTGGCCATGGGAGTTCATCCAGATGGGCAACTGCGGATCGCCTATCGAGATCGACGAAGGCTGGCTCGTGATCACGCATGGGGTGGGCGCAGTGAGGACCTATTGCCTGGGAGCCTGCCTGCTCGACAAGCGGGATCCGGCCAAAGTGCTCGCTCGAACAGTAGAGCCGCTCCTGCGTCCACAGCCCAATGCCTACAACGGCTTCGTGCCGAACGTGGCCTACAGCTGCGGCGCTTTCGTCTGCGGCCGCACCCTGCTGCTGCCGTTCGGTGTCGCCGACACGTTGACCTCCTTCGCGGTGGTATCGCTCGACCGATTGCTCCAGGGCATGCGCTAACCCATCCTAGGGACATTGCGTATCGCTTGGCGGGGCGCGTTCGCCAACCATGTTCGCATGGTCAACGGCTTCCATCATCCGGCCCTGCGCACATCGGGAATTGTGGCGGACTTCAAGGATATCCGCGCCGGGGACGTATCGCGGTTCGGCGGCAAGAACGCTTCGCTCGGGGAGCTCATCGAGCATCTGTCGGGCATCGGAGTGCGGGTGCCGGCCGGGTTCGCGCTGGCGGCCGACGCGTACCGGGAGACCCTCGCTTCCCAAGGGCTCGACAAGGCGGTCGCGGAGGCTTGCGCCGCCTGGAAGCGCGGAGAGCCGGTCGGCCCTATCGCCGCGCGCCTGCGCCAGGGCATCGCAGCCACGCCCCTGCCAAGCGGCGTCGCGCACGCCGTGCGCATCGCCTATCGCCGGTTGTGCGACCAGGAAGGCCGCCGCGAGATCCCGGTGGCGGTTCGTTCGAGCGCCACCGCCGAGGACTTGCCCGGTGCCAGCTTCGCGGGACAGCAGGAGAGCTTCCTCAACGTTCGCGGCGAGGCGGCTTTGCTCAAGGCGTGCCAGGCGTGTTTCGCCTCGCTCTTCACCGAGCGGGCGATCGCCTACCGAGAAGAGATGGGCTTCGATCACCGGCAGGTCGCACTGAGTGTCGGCGTTCAGCGGATGGTCCGATCCGACAAGGGTGCAGCGGGGGTGCTGTTCACCCTGGACCCGGACACCGGATTTCCACGCGTCGTGACGATCAGCGCGGCCTGGGGATTGGGCGAGACCGTGGTTCAAGGCAGTGTCGAGCCGGACGTCTACACGGTGTTCAAGCCCTTGCTGGACCAGCCAGATGTCCGCCCCATCATTGAGCACCGGCTCGGCGCGAAGGCCGAGCGGGCGATCTACGCTCCTGAGGGCGGGACGCGGCGCGTCGCATCCACGCCGCGGCTTCGCGGTAGTCTCGTGCTGTCAGACGACGAGATCCTGCTGCTCGCACGCTGGGGCGTGGCCATTGAGCGGCACTATGGTCATGCCATGGATGTCGAGTGGGCCCGCGACGGGCTCACCGGCGAACTGTTTGTCGTCCAGGCCCGGCCGGAAACCGGCGGCCGGCGCCGGGATGACGCTGCGGTGGACAGCTGGCGGCTGCTCGACCGCGCGGATCCGATCGTCGAAGGCGTCGCGATCGGACAGGGGATTGCGACGGGCGAGACCTGGCTGGTCCGGGATGCTCGCGACCTGGCGCGCTTTCCCGACGGCGGCGTGATCGTGGCGCCGATGACCGACCCCGACTGGGTTCCGGCAATGAGACGGGCCTCGGCGATCGTGACCGAACACGGCGGCGCCACCAGCCACGCGGCCATCGTTGCCCGCGAACTCGGGGTTCCCGCCATAGTTGGCGCCAAGGGGGCGATCGAAGTGCTCGGCATTGGCAAGCGCGTGACCATATCCTGCGCCGAGGGCTCGGTGGGCAGGGCCTACGCAGGAGCCCTTCGATTCGAGCAAGACCGCGCCGAGCTCGCCGGCCTGCCAAGCACCAGAACACGGCTGATGGTGAACCTCGCCGATCCGGCGAAGGCGCTGCGTTGGTGGAAACTCCCGGCGGCAGGCGTCGGCCTCGCCCGGATCGAATTCATCATAGCGGAGGCGATCCGCATCCATCCGCTTGCGCTCCTGCACCCCGAGCGGCTCACGGCGCAGGAACGACGGACCGTCGACCGCGCGACCAGAGGGCATGCCACCCCGGCCGACTTCTTCGTTTCCACCCTCGCAGAGGGGATCGCCCGCCTCGCAGCCGTGTTCCACCCGCAACCAGCCATCGTCCGCTTCGGCGATTTCAAAACCAACGAATATGCGCACCTGTGCGGCGGTGCACAGTTCGAGCCTTACGAGGAGAGCCCGATGCTGGGGCTGCGCGGCGCGGCGCGGTACTACCACCCCGTTTATCGGGAGGCGTTCGCCCTGGAATGCCGCGCGCTCGCTCGAGCCCGTGATCATCTCGGCTTCACGAATATCGTCCCGATGATCCCGTTCTGCCGCACCCCGGCCGAGGCCGATCGGGTGCTCGCGGAAATGAAGCGAAACGGGCTTGAGCGCGGCCGCGACGGCTTGCAGGTCTATGTCATGGCCGAGATACCGGCGAACGCGGTGTTGGCCGAAGCTTTTGCCGAGCGGTTCGACGGGTTCTCGATCGGTTCGAACGACCTGACCCAGCTCCTGCTCGGCGTCGATCGCGATTCCGAGGAACTTGCGGCTCGGTTCGACGAGCGGGATGAGGCCGTTGAACTCGTCATTGCCGATCTCATCGCACGCGCCCATCGGTCGGGCAGGCATATCGGCATCTGTGGGCAGGGACCGAGCAATCACCCGGACTTCGCGGCATTCCTAGTCGAGCAGGGCATCGACGCGATGTCGCTCAATCCCGACAGCTTCGTCACCGCCTTGCGGGCGGTCGCCGAAGCGGAAGGCAAGCTCGGCCTGCAACCTGTACTCGGTGAGGCGGAAATGTGCCGCGCGGCTTCCTGAAGAGGCGAGCGCTCGCCATCGCGGCGCTCGTCACGCTCGCGCTGGGTGGGGCCGCCGTGTTTTGGCACCAGCGGCCTGTCCCCGTCAACGTCGCGCAAGCCTGGCAGGGCGAGGCGATCGAACTCGTCTACGCGACCGGGTTCGTCGAATCAGACCAGCCTGCCGCCCTTTCGGCGCGGCTGACCGCTCCGGTGATCGCGGTCCATGCGGAAGAGGGTGACCGTGTGCGTAAGGGCCAGCCCCTGATCGTGCTCGACGGCGGTGAGCAGCAGGGGCTCCTGGCGCAGGCGGAAGCTGAACGGCTCGGCGCCGAACTCGCGGAGCGGCGGACCGTCACGCTCTACGAGCAGGGCTGGGTAACGCGAGCGGCTCGTGACCAAGCGGTGGCGACGGCCTCTGCGGCGCGGGCCGGGCAACGCGCCGCGCACGCCCGCGCGGCGAACACCGTCATCCGCGCGCCCTTCACCGGGATCGTGTTGAAGCGCGATGTCGAACCGGGCGATCTCGCGGTTCCCGGAGCGGTGCTAATGCAGATCGGCGATCCCGCGCAGGTGCGGATCACCACGACGGTCGACGAACGCGACATCATCGGCGTCCGTCCCGGCCAGACGGCGTTGCTGTCCACCGACAGCCTGCGCGGGCGGGTCATCAAGGGCGTGGTCAGGGCGATTACGCCTGGTGGCGACCCGACGCAGCGCGCGTTCCGCGTTCGTCTTGGGCTGGAGCAGCCGGTCGATTTGCCGTTCGGGCTGACGCTGGAGGCAAACATCGTCACGCGCCGGCATGCAGATGCGCTGCTCATCCCCGCTTCCGCCTACGCCGACGGCCGAGCCTGGACGCTGGACGAAGCTGGGCGGGCGCAGCGCAAGCCGGTGCAGGTCGGGATCGTGGGGGAGGATGCCGTCGAGATCGTTCGCGGGCTCGATCTCGGCGATCAGGTCATCGTCTCCCCGCCGGATGGCCTGGCCGACGGCGCGCGCGTCAGGATCGTCCAGTGATCGGCTCGCTCGCCCTTGTCCTGGAGATGGCCGGGCGCCACCTGGTTCGCCGCAGGCGCCAGACCGTCGTGGCCGTGAGCGGCGTCGCGATTGGCGTGGGGTTCTTTCTTGCGGTGTCGTCGCTCATGGTCGGGAGCCAGAACGACTTTACCGAGCGATTGATCGATGCGGCCCCGCACATCGTCATCTCGGACGAGTTGCGCAGCCCGCCGCCGCAACCGGGGGTGCTGTGGTTCACCGGAGGCGCGGTGGCATTAAAGGGCTACAAGCGCAGGACGGAGGCGCGGGGGCTGCGCGGCTGGCCCGGCATCCTCGTCGCCGCTCAGCGCGCTAACGGTGCCGTGGCGACCCCGAGCCTGTCTGGCGCGATCACCTTGCGTGTGGGCGGCCGCCAAGAGCCGCTGGCGATCATCGGCGTGGATCCGGAGCTCGAAACGAAGGTCAGCGCGATCGACGACAACCTACGGATCGGGCGACTGGCCGATCTTGAGACGGTCAGTGACGGCGTGATCCTCGGCGAGGAGCTAGCGCAGCGGCTGGGGCTCAACATGGGAGACGTCGTCGCAGCCACCGCGCCTTCGGGCAAGACCCGGTCCTTGCGCATCGTCGGCCTCGCCAAACGGGGGCAGATGTTCCTGCCTTCATCCAACGGGTACGTCCTGCTGCGGACCGCGCAATCGTTGCTGGAGCGCCCCTTTATCGTCAATCGAGTCGCGGTCCATTTGCCGGATCCCGATGATGCTGAGGCCACGGCGGCCGCGCTCGAGCGCCGCTTCGGCTACAAGGCCGAAAGCTGGCAGGAGCGCTCCGCGGACATCCTTTCGCAGTTCGTCATCCGCAACGTGATCATGTACAGCGTCGTCTCGGCTATCCTGCTCGTGGCGAGCTTCGGCATCTATACGATCGTGTCGAACAGCGTTTCCGACAAGCGACGTGACATCGCGATCCTCAGGGCCGTGGGCTTCTCGGAAGGCGACTTGCAACTGCTCTTCGTCATCCAGGGACTTGCCCTTGCGCTTGTCGGTATCGCCCTGGGGTGGGCCTTGGGCTATGCCCTGATGGAGATCCTTGGCCGGATCCCGTTCCCCATGGCCGGGGAAATCGAATACATCCCGCTCGACCGGTCGCCGACCCAATACGCGATCGCCGCCACGATCTCGCTTGTCGCGGGTGGCGTGGCGGCCTGGCTGCCGGCGCGCCGGGCCGCGCGCGTCGATCCGATCGACATTCTTCGTGGTGCCGCGTGACTGCAATCATGACGGCGAAGGGGCTGGGCCGAAGCCTGCCGGGCGACCCGCCGATCGTGCTTGTCGCGGACGTGGACCTCGCGATCGAGCCGGGCAGCTTCACGGCGATCACTGGACCCTCTGGCTGCGGGAAGTCTTCGCTTCTCTACCTGTTGGGGCTGATCGACCGCCCGACCACGGGCAGCCTCACGCTTCAGGGCGCCGAGATCGCCGCGCTCGACGGCGATGCCCGCGCTCAGCTCAGGCTGGAGAAGTTCGGCTTTGTGTTCCAGTTCCATTTCCTGCTGCCCGAGTTCACCGCGCTGGAGAACGTGCTCATCCCGCTGCGGCGTCTGGGGCGGCTGGATGCAGCCGGGGCGAGGATGCGGGCGATGGGCTTGCTTGAGCAGTTCGGGCTCTCCGCTAAGGCGGACCGTACGCCCGACCGCATCTCCGGCGGCGAACGCCAACGGGTCGCGATCGCCCGCGCCCTAGCGAACGATCCCGCGCTGATCCTTGCCGATGAGCCCACTGGGAACCTTGACAGTGCGAACAGCCGGGCTGTCGTCGACCTTTTCCGGACCCTGGCGCACCAGGAAGGACGTTCCGTGGTATGCGTTACGCACGATCCCGAGATCGCGAGCTGTGCGGACCGGCGTGTGCGCATGCTCGACGGGCGGATCGCCACCCAGGACCTCGCGCAGTGGTAACCAGTTGTTCGGGCTAAACGTCCAGATTGGCAACGTTCAGCGCGTTCTCCTGGATGAAATCGCGGCGCGGTTCCACGATATCGCCCATCAGGCGGGTGAAGATCTCGTCGGTCACGTCGGCGTCTTCGACCTTCACCTGCAGCAGCGCGCGGTTCTCGGGGTCGAGCGTCGTTTCCCAGAGCTGGTCGGCGTTCATCTCGCCAAGACCCTTGTAGCGCTGGATCGAAAGACCCTTGCGGCCGGTGGCCAGGACCGCGTCGAGCAGCTGCGACGGCCGGGTGATCGTGCCATCTGCTTCGACGGGCCGCGCCGCCGGCGCCTCGGTTTCGGCATCCTCGCTGGCGGGCTCGGGCTCGGCGACTTCCTCCGCCGCTCCGGCGCGTACCAGCCGCGCGGTGCCGCGATAGACTTCCGCCTGCTCGCCCGCGAGCCGCGCCAGCTTGCGGGCTTCGGCGCTGGTGAGGAATCCGGCCTCGATCGCGTGGTGGTCGGTGACGCCGCGCCACAGGCGCTGCACCCAGACGGAGCCGTCCTCGCTCAGGCCCGCGCTCCACTTGGCCTCGCGGTCGCCGCGGTCGAGCCATTCGGCGGCGCCGGTAAGCGCGGCTTCGCGGGCCTTGCGGTCGAGATCGGGATCGAGCACGCCGGCGAGCGCCAACGCCTCGATGATCGCGGGGTCGTAGCGGCGCGGCACGAAGCCCATCAGGCTGCGCAGGCGCAGCGCGTGCTCGACGAGGCTTTCCAGTTCCTTGCCGCCGCGCGCGCCGCCCGAGGTTTCGAGCACCCGGCCGGCTAGCCCGCCTTCCACCAGATAGCGGTCAAGCGCGGCATTGTCCTTCAGGTAGACCTCGCTGCGCCCCTTCGCGACCTTGTAGAGCGGCGGCTGGGCGATGAAGAGATGCCCGGCACGGATGATGTCCGGCATCTGCCGGTGGAAGAACGTCAGCAGCAGAGTGCGGATATGGGCGCCGTCCACGTCGGCGTCGGTCATGATGACGATCTTGTGATAGCGCAGCTTTTCAAGATTGAACTCGTCGCGGATGCCGGTGCCCATCGCCTGGATCAGCGTGCCGACTTCCTTGGACGAAATAATCCGGTCAAACCGCGCGCGCTCGACGTTCAGGATCTTGCCCTTCAGCGGCAGGATGGCCTGCGTTGCGCGGTCGCGGCCCTGCTTGGCCGATCCGCCTGCGGAATCGCCCTCGACCAGGAACAGCTCGCACTTGGCGGGATCGCGCTCCTGGCAGTCGGCGAGCTTGCCCGGCAGGCTGGCGATGTCCATCGCGCCCTTGCGGCGGGTGAGTTCGCGCGCCTTGCGCGCGGCCTCGCGCGCGGCGGCGGCGTCGATGATCTTGCCGACCACCATCTTGGCGTTGGCGGGGTTTTCCTCCAGCCACTCGCTCAGCCGGTCGGCCATGAGGCTTTCCAGCGGCTGGCGCACTTCGGAGGACACCAGCTTGTCCTTGGTCTGAGATGAGAACTTGGGATCAGGCAGCTTGACCGAAACGATTGCGGTCAACCCTTCCCGCATGTCCTCGCCGGTGAGGCTCACCTTCTCCTTCTTCAACTGCCCGGACTTTTCGGCATAGTTGTTGAGCGTGCGCGTCAGGGCGGCGCGGAACGCGGCCAGATGCGTGCCGCCGTCGCGCTGCGGGATGTTGTTGGTGAAGCACAGGACGTTTTCGTAGTAGCTGTCGTTCCACTCCAGCGCGACGTCGATGCCGATGCCGTCGCGCTCCGACGAGATCGCGATCGGTTCGGGCAGCAACGGCGTCTTGTTGCGGTCCAGCCACTTCACGAAGGCGGCGATTCCGCCCTCGTAGTAGAGATCGTGCTCGACCACTTCCTCGTGCCGCTTGTCGCGCAGCTTGATCCGCACGCCCGAATTGAGGAAGGCGAGCTCGCGGTAGCGGTGTTCCAGCTTCTCGAAATCGAACTCCGTGACGTTCTTGAACGTGTCCGTGGAGGCGAGGAACGTGACGCGCGTGCCCTTGCGGCCCGGCGCATCGCCCGTCACCTTCAGCGGCGCCTCGGCGTCGCCGTGGCGGAAGCGCATCCAGTGTTCCTTGCCGTCGCGCCAGACAACGAGCTCCAGCCACTCGGAAAGCGCGTTCACCACCGAGACGCCGACCCCGTGGAGGCCGCCGGAAACCTTGTAGGCGTTGTCGTCGCTGGTGTTCTCGAACTTCCCGCCGGCGTGGAGCTGGGTCATGATGACCTCGGCGGCCGAGACGCCTTCCTCGGAATGGATATCGGTGGGAATGCCGCGCCCGTTGTCCTCGACCGAGACCGAGCCGTCGGGGTTGAGTTCGATCAGCACCAGGTCGCAATGGCCGGCCAGGGCTTCGTCGATGGCGTTGTCCGAAACCTCGAACACCATGTGGTGGAGGCCCGATCCGTCGTCGGTATCGCCGATGTACATGCCCGGCCGCTTGCGGACCGCGTCGAGACCCTTGAGGACCTTGATCGAATCCGCGCCGTAGCTGTTCGCATTGGGGGTGTTGGCAGGATTGTCGCTATTGCTTGTCATGCCCAGCATATAGGCATTGCGGGGATATCGGGAAACCCAATTCGAGCCCGAGTTCCACAGATATCCGGCACGAAAAAGCCCGCCGGATGGCGGGCTGCTTTCGATTCGATCCCGGTCCGGTTCCCGCGCCTGTCGGCTACGCCGAAGTCAGGCGCGGGAACCGGCCAATCGCGGCCGCCATCAGACGAGCGTGACGGCAAACATCAGGCCGCTGGTGCCGATGGCAACGACGACGCCGACTGCGTTGCGCAATAAACGTTCCATAATTTCCTCCTGTTCGTCGCGCGAGGGTTATGCCCTCTTCGCAGTTGCAACATAGTAATCGCTATTTATTGTGCACGTGCGAAGACCTCAGCAGATGTTGCAAGAAACGCAAGAGTGTTGCGCTGATGCTACAATGTGTGTCGAGGATGAGGGGAGATCACGGGGTGGACAGCGGCAGGGCGCTTGCTTATCGACCCGCCATGAACGTCCAGCCCTCCGACTCCGTCCTGATCGTCGATTTCGGCAGCCAGGTTACTCAGCTGATCGCGCGCCGCGTTCGCGAGGCCGGCGTCTACTCCGAGATCGCCCCGTTCGGCGCCGCGGCCGAAGCTTTTGCCCGCATGCAGCCCAAGGGCGTGATTCTTTCGGGCAGCCCCGCGTCCGTGACCGACGCCGACGGTCCGCGTATCCCTGACGAGATCCTCGGCAGCGGCCTCCCGATGCTGGGCATCTGCTATGGCCAGCAGGCGCTGATGCATCAGCTGGGCGGCGAAGTGCTGCAGGGAGACGCGGGCGAATTCGGCCGCGCCTTCATCGAAATCTCCGACCGCTGCGCGCTGTTTGACGGACTGTGGAACGAGGGCGAGAAGCACCAGGTCTGGATGAGCCACGGCGACAAGGTGACGCAGCTCGCCCCCGGCTTCCGGCCGGTAGCGGCGAGCCCCGGCGCGCCCTTCGCGGTGATCGCGGACGACGCCCGCCGCATCTATGCGATGCAGTTCCACCCCGAGGTGGTGCACACCCCCGATGGCGCACGGCTGCTCAAGAACTTCGTCCGCCACGTTTGCGGGCTGTCCGGCGACTGGACGATGGCCGAGTTCCGCAAGACCAAGATCGAGGAAATCCGCGCCCAGGTCGGCTCAGGCCGGGTGATCTGCGGCCTGTCCGGCGGCGTCGACAGCGCCGTGGCGGCGGTGCTGATCCACGAGGCGATCGGCGATCAGCTCACTTGCGTTTTCGTGGATCACGGCCTGATGCGGCTGGGCGAGAGCGAGCAGGTGGTTTCGCTGTTCCGTGGCCACTACAATATCCCGCTCGTTCATGTGGATGCGAGCACGCTGTTTCTGAACGGCCTGGCCGGGGTCACCGATCCCGAGGCCAAGCGCAAGTTCATCGGCAAGACCTTCATCGACGTGTTCGAGAGCGAAGCCACCAAGATCGGAGGCGCCGAGTTCCTGGCGCAGGGCACGCTCTATCCCGACGTGATCGAGAGCGTCTCCTTCACCGGCGGCCCCTCGGTGACGATCAAGAGCCACCACAACGTCGGCGGCTTGCCCGCGCGGATGAACATGAAGCTCGTCGAGCCGCTGCGCGAACTGTTCAAGGACGAAGTGCGCGAACTGGGCCGCGAACTGGGCCTGCCCGAGGTGTTCGTCGGCCGTCACCCGTTCCCCGGCCCCGGCCTGGCGATCCGCATCCCCGGCGAAGTCACGCGCGAGCGCTGCGACGTGCTGCGCAAGGCCGACGCGATCTACCTCGAGGAAATCCGCAACGCCGGTCTCTACGATGCCATATGGCAGGCCTTCGCCGTGCTGCTACCGGTCAAGACGGTGGGCGTCATGGGCGACGGACGGACATACGACAACGTCTGCGCGCTTCGCGCAGTGACCTCGACCGACGGCATGACCGCCGACATCTATCCGTTCGACGCCACCTTCCTCAGCCGGGTCGCGACCCGGATCATCAACGAAGTGAAGGGCATCAACCGCGTGGTCTACGACTACACATCGAAGCCGCCCGGCACGATCGAGTGGGAATGAGGGAAACCGGCGCCGGCAATGGCGTGGTTTCGCAGGATATTTCGCGCCTTCACTTAGCTGCTGCTTTTCATCCCGGTGATGCGATCGATCCTGCAAGAAGCCCACCATCGATGCTCAGCTCGGTCCCGGTGATGTAAGTAGCCTCGTCCGATGCAAGCATCACCGCCAAGGCTGCCACCTCCTCGGGCATGCCAAAGCGCTTGAGCGGCGTGTCAGCAACCAGCGCCGCCATGCGCTCGTTCCGATTGGTCCCATTCCCAAGCATCGGTTCCCAGATCGGGGTCAGGATCGCCGCTGGATGAACAGAGTTGCACCGGATGCGCCAACCTTTCTGTGCGCAGTAGAGCGCGACAGATTTCGTGTGGTTGCGAATAGCCGCCTTTGACGAAGCATAAGCGGCGGCAGCGGGGATGCCGACCAGTCCCGACCGCGACGACATATTGATTATCGAGCCGGTGCCTCGACCTTTCATGGCGCGGATCGCGTATCGGCACCCTAGAAAGGTGCCATCCAGATTGACACGGTGGACAGTGCGCCATGATTCAAGGCTGGCGTGCTCGGGATCGTGCGCGACCGGGCTTTCCTCAAAGCCAGTGACGCCAGCGTTGTTCACCACGACATCCGCAAGCGGGACGCTGGCTGCAAAGCGTTCCCAGTCCTCCTCGCGGCTCACGTCGAGACGTTCAAAGCGGCAACCGATTTCGGCTCCGGCGATGCGGCCCTGGCCCTCGTCTTTGTCGGTGAGGATTACGGTAGCACCCTCGGCATGAAATGCTTCTGCAATGGCGCGTCCGATTCCTCGCGCAGCGCCAGTAATGACGCACGTCTTGTCGACTAACCTAGGCATAAGTATCCTGAAGGCTCGTGTTCCAGTGCGCGGGCTTGGCCCGCTGCTTGTTATCTTTTCCGCCTTAGCGGTGAAGCTGGACCACCGTCGTCTTCCTCAAAACTGAACCCAGTATAGTCGGACCCACCCACATGCAGCAACCCATTGGTGTAAAACCGAACGGCTTTAACGCCTCGGCTCTCAGGCCGAAGGGGCTCTAATTCGGAAGCTGGGAATTATTGACGGTGTGCGTATTGGTCACTCAGAACGCAAAGATTATTTTATATATATAAAACAGTTTTTTATTGGAAAATCGAGGGGGGATAACGGATGCTCGCGACGGCGGTAGCGTAAGGTCGGCGGTGGTTTTCGCCGCCGCTGACGAGCACCCGCTTTCCGGCGAACTCGCTCGGATCAGCCTTGACGCTCACAGCGTGATCTCCAGGGCTTTGATTGCGTCGTGTTCAAGCGTGAAGCGATAGGTGAAGCGGATCGGACTGCCTTTGAAGTCGCCATGGGCAGGGCCTTCGACCACGACATGAGCGGCGTCGAGCCGGACGGTATCCGGCGTGAAGATCGCCTTGGCGGCGATCACCTCGTCTTCGAACAATTTCCGCAGTTCGTCCAAGCCGGCGAACCGCTTTCCGTTGTCGCGGATGACCGCGTCGGCTGTGAAGGGCTTCAACATGCCATCCACGTCGAGACGGGCGTTGGCCTCGACATAGTCTGCGATGGGCTTGGGTAATTTGACAGGCATCTGCTCGGCTCCTTCACGGTGACCGGGCCAATTTAGAGATAGACACATCGTATAATAATCGGGACAAATCGCCATGTGATATTACGGAAAACGGGACAATGTCGCGGCACGCGTTGATCGAACTCGAGGCCGTGCTTGCCATCGTGCGGTGCGGCTCCTTCCGAGCTGCCGCGCTCGATCTCGGCATGTCGACCACGGCACTCAGCAACGCGATCAGCAAGCTTGAGCGGCAGCTTGGTGTCCGGCTGTTCAATCGCACCACGCGCAGCGTCTCCCCCACCGATGCCGGACGAACCTTCGTCGAGCAGGTCGGACCTGCGCTCGATGCGATCCATGGCGCGATGAACACGGCCCGCGCGCAGCAGGAGACGCCCTCCGGCACCTTGCGGATCAATGCCTTCGCGACGGCGGCCCGTGAAATTCTGGCGCCGCTCATCCTGGCGTTCCTGCGACGCTATCCCCAAGTCCACATCGACCTCGTTACCGAAGGACGGCTGGTGGATGTCGTGGCGGCCGGGTTCGACCTCGGCGTGCGCGGTGCGGACCTCGTCCCGAGCGACACGATCGCGGTTCCGTTGGGTCCGCCACGGCGCTTCGCGGTTGTGGCCTCCCCGGCCTATTTCGGTAGCCATGGCGTGCCGCAGGTTCCCCAGGACTTGCTCGGGCACCGCTGCATTCGCGTACGCCTGCCCAACGGCGCGCTCTACCGATGGCCGTTCGAGAAGGCCGGAGAGACAGTTCAGATCGACGTGCAAGGCCCGATCACGCTTGATGAGGCCAGCCTTTCGCGGCTCGCGGCGCTGGACGGCATGGGGATCGGCTACTTCATGGAGGCCGATGTACGCGAAGACATTTCGGCTGGAAGGCTTGTCCAGATCCTGAAGGAATGGACTCCGCCGCTCGCGCCGCTGTGCCTCTATTACCCGAACCGGCGAAATTCCTCCGCGGCGTTTCAAGCCTTTATTGCCCTCGCGCGCGAGTTCGCGGCGGCCAGAAGCGGTCAAGCCTAGATAGGCCGTTTGGTTGGCGGCGCGATCAACTGGCCGAGCATCGCTGGATCGTCGGCGTGCTGACGGCGAATGCCACCTGCCGCGATCCTTGCCTCAGCGCACCCCCGCCAGCGTCTTCTGCCGCCGCCGCTGCACCGAGCTGCCCAGCCCGATCGCCTCGCGGTACTTGGCCACGGTCCGGCGCGCGAGGTCGAAGCCCTTGGCGCGCAGCAGATCTACGAGGGCGTCGTCGGAAAGAATCGCCTTTGGATCCTCCGCTTCGATGAGCGAGCGGATCGCCGCCTTGACCGCTTCGGCCGAAACCGAACCCTCGCCGTCGGCGGCCGCCACGCCCGAGGTAAAGAAGTACTTCAGCTCGAACGTGCCCCGGTCGCAATGGAGGTATTTGTTGGAGGTGACGCGGCTCACCGTGGATTCGTGCATCGAGATCGCCTCGGCGACCGTGCGCAGCGTGAGCGGCTTGAGATGCGCGACGCCGTTGCGGAAGAAGCCATCCTGGCGCTTCACGATCTCGGCGGCGACCTTGAGGATCGTCTTCTGCCGCTGGTCGAGTGCCTTGATCAGCCAGTTCGCGTCGGCGAGCTTCTCGGATAGCCAGGCGCGCGCGGCCTTGCCGTCGCAGGCGCCGCGCAGTTCGACATAGTAGGGCCGGTTGACGATCAAACGCGGCAGCGTCGCCTGGTTTACGGCAATGTCCCAGCCGCCGTCGGCGCGCGCGGAGACAAGCAGGTCGGGCGTAACCGCCGCGCCGGGCGTTCCGCCAAAGCGCAGGCCGGGCTTCGGGTCATAGCCGCGCAGCTCTGCCAGCATATCGGCGAAGTCCTCGTCATCGACGCCGCACATCCGCTTCAGGCGGGCGAATTCACCGCGCGCCACCAGCGACAGGTTCTCGATCAGCCGCGCCATCGCCGGATCGTGGCGGTCGGCCTCGATCGCCTGGAGCGCGATGCATTCGGAGAGCGAGCGGGCGCCGACGCCGGTGGGATCGAAGCTCTGCAACAGGCTCAGCGCTGCCTCGGTTTCGACCAGCGCGAGCCCGAGGTCATCGGCGATCTCGCGCAGCGGGACCGGCAGATAGCCGGCCTCGTCGAGCTGGCCGATCAGATAGCGCAGGATCGCGGTCATGCGTGGCTCGGACGTGACGGTGCCGATCTGTGCTTCGAGATGCTCGGCAAGCGTTTCTTCGGCGACGCTGCCGCGCTCCTCGATGGAGGGCGCGTCCTCGCCCCGGCCCTGCCGGAACTCCGCACCCCAATCGGCATCGCTGGCATTGCCGCCGAAATCGCCCGTGTCGCGATCGCGGTCGAGCGCGGCCGCGTCGATATCCAGCGGGCGGTCTTCGTCGGCGCGGCCTTCGCCGATGAGCGAATCCACCGGCGAGCTTTCCAGAGTGGTCCGCCGCGCTTCCTCGGGCAATTCCGCGGTTTCGGGAGCAGGTGCGGGCGCCTCGCCGATATCGAGCAGCGGGTTGGCCTCGATCGCCTCGCCGATGAACGTCTCGATCTCCAGGTTGGACAGCGCCAGCAGCTTGATCGCCTGCTGCAGCTGCGGCGTCATGATCAGTGACTGGGTCTGGCGTAAGTCCAGGCGGGGGCCGAGCGCCATCGCTACAAGGTCCACCGCATCCGGCGTCGCGCGGGGAGCTCGGCCTGGCCGAACTCCGGCAACGCCATCATAACGTGAAGCCCTCGCCCAGGTAGAGCCTGCGCACGTTCTCGTCCGCCACCAGCGCTTCCGGGCTGCCGGCAAACAGCACCTGGCCGCCGTAGATGATGCAGGCGCGGTCGACGATGTCGAGTGTCTCGCGCACGTTGTGGTCGGTGATCAGCACGCCGATGCCGCGCGTCTTCAGATCCTTCACCAGATCGCGGATGTCCGATATCGACAGCGGGTCGATGCCCGCGAATGGCTCGTCCAGCAGCATGATCGAGGGATTGGCGGCAAGCGCGCGGGCGATCTCGCAGCGGCGGCGCTCGCCCCCGGAAAGCGCCATCGCCGGGCTGTTGCGCAACCGCTGCAGGCCGAACTCGTCGAGCAGGCGATCCAGTTCCTGCGCGCGGACATCCTTGTCGGGCTCGGCCAGTTCGAGCACGCAATTGATATTCTGCTCGACGGTCATGCCGCGAAAGATGGACGTCTCCTGCGGCAGGTAACCCAGCCCCAGGATCGCGCGCCGGTACATCGGCAGGTTGGTGATATCGATATCGTCGAGCAGGATGCGCCCGGAGTCGGGCCGCACCAGGCCCATGATCGAATAAAAGCAGGTCGTCTTGCCGGCGCCGTTCGGGCCCAGCAGCCCCAGCACCTCGCCCTTCGCGACCGAAAGCGAGATGTCGGTCAGCACCGCTCGCTTGTCGTAGCTCTTGGCGATCGAAACGACCTGAAGGCCCCCCGGGGGTGGGGACGGGGCCGCTTCCACGAGCGAAGCGGCGGTCTCGGGCCGGGCCAGTTGCGTCGTTTCGGTCATGCAGCCCGCGATTTAGAGGTCCGTCGGCGGGTCGGCAAGGTTCCAAACAGCAATTTGGCAGGTTTTGTGCATGATGTGTCTTTGAGGAACGCTCGTGGGCCTGGCAGAGCATGCCAACCCGCTTGATCCAGCGGCGAATCGGTGATCTATTCAAGCAAATAAGGAAACTTGGGAGGTCGCAATGGCGAAAGAGTGGCAGCGCGCTTGGCTGGCTTTCCATCCGGCCGCCCGTCCGCTCGACTGGCGCCGCAAGATGAGCGACAACATTGCCTATGCGCTGCTGGTCTACACGGCGTTGCAGATATTCGTCACCGTGGGCGCGTTGAAGACCGAAGGTGGATCGCTTCTCCCCTACCTGGCTCTGGTCGTGCTGGTCGGCGCGATCATTCCCGCCTGCCGCCGGTTCGAGCGGCGCTGGAAACGGCTGACCGAGGTTCAGGCGCACGATCCCACGCTGGCCTCCCTGTTCCGGCGCGATCGGCTGGGACTCTGGCTGCTGGCGATTGGCCTGCCATTCGCGCTGACCGCGATGTTCCAGGCGCTGAACGTCCTTTTCGCCTGACCCGCTAGATCGACCGGCCGTCGCTTCCGCGAGGGCGATTGCCTGCCGCGCGGGGCGCGCCTAGAGCGGCGCGATCCATTCCCGCGCCAAGGAGTTACGCCGCGCCATGTTGAGCCTGGAAGCCGCAGAAGAGCGCGCCCGCGCCCTTATCGAACGCGCCCGCCGGGCCGGAGCGGATGCCGGCGACGCGGTCTATTCGGCGGACGCCTCCGAAAGCATCCAGGTGCGGCTGGGCAAGCTTGAGGATGTCGAGCGCTCCGAAAGCGAACATATATCGCTGCGCGTGTTCATCGGCAGTCGCTCGGCAAGCATCGGCTCGTCGGACCTTGGCGACGCGGCGCTCGACGAGCTGGCGCGCCGCGCCGTCGACATGGCCCGGGCCGCGCCGGAAGACCCCTACGCCGGGCTCGCGCCCGAGGAAATGCTGCTGACCGGACCGGCGCCCGAACTCGATCTGGAGGACGCAGCCGAGCCCAGCCCGCAAGACTTGCGCGCTACCGCCGAAGCCGCCGAAGATGCCGCGCGCGCGGTGCCGGGCGTCACGAATTCCGAGGGCGGCAGCGCGAGCGCGGGGCGCGGCCTGTTCGCACTGGCCACAAGCCATGGGTTCTCGCGGGCCTATGCTTCCACCAGCCGCAGCCTCAGCGCCAGCGTGGTCGCCGGCGAGGGTGCCGGGATGCAGCGCGACTACGCCTGGCGCAGCGCGCATCACGGCGGCGACTTGCCTTCGGCCGAGGAGATCGGCCGCCTTGCCGGATCGCGCGCGGTTGCCCGGCTCAATCCCGGGCGGCTCAAGAGCGGTTCCGTGCCGGTGGTGTTCGATCCGCGCGTGGGCGGCACGCTGATCGGCCACCTGATCGGGGCGATGGCGGGGCCTGCGATCGCCCGCCGCGCCAGTTTCCTGCTCGACCGGCAGGACCAAACGCTTTTCGATCCGGCCGTTCGCATCGTAGATGAGCCGCATCGCCCGCGCGGGCTGCGCTCGCGGCCGTTCGACGGCGAAGGCCTTCCCACCGCCGCGCGTGATTTGGTGAGCGTCGGCCGCATCACCGGCTGGCTGATGGAAAGTGCCTCGGCGCGCCAACTGGGCCAGCGCCCCACCGGTCATGCCGCGCGTGGGCACGGCGGCGCTCCGGGCGTGGCGGTCAGCAACGTCCACCTCGCCGCCGGAAGCCTCTCGCCGGCGGCGCTGATGGCCGACATCGGCGAGGGTGTCTATATCACCGAACTGATCGGCCACGGGGTGAACGGCGTGACCGGCGATTACAGCCGGGGCGCCTCTGGCTACCGCATCGTTGATGGCGAGATCGCTGGGCCGGTCGCCGAATTCACGATCGCGGGCAATCTGCTGGAGATGTTCGCGGCGCTGACCCCGGCGGACGATCTGGAATGGCACCGCGCGATCAACGTCCCCACCATCCGCGTGGACGGGATGACCGTTGCCGGGGATTGAGGGCGCCGTCGACCGAGGCCAACGGCGCCCGAAGGCGCCGGCGGCCGGTCGTCAGTCAGTCCTTGCTATTCTGTGCGCGCTCGATCGCTTCGATCGTGATGCGCTTTGCGTCTTCGGCGCCGCCCCAGGTGCCGACACGCACCCACTTCTCCTTCTCCAGGTCCTTGTAGTGGGTGAAGAAGTGCTCGATCTGCTTGAGCACGATCTCGGGCAGATCCTCGGCCTCCTTCACGTCGGTGTAGTAGGGGAAGGTCGAATCGACCGGCACGCAGACCAGCTTCTCGTCGCCGCCGTGCTCGTCTTCCAGGTTAAGCACTGCAATCGGCCGGGCGCGTACCACCGATCCGGGCACGAAGGGCGAGCGCGCGACCACCAGCGCGTCCAGCGGATCGCCGTCGGGCGACAGGGTGTGTGGCACGAACCCGTAGTTCGCCGGGTAGCGCATCGGCGTATGCAAAATCCGGTCGACGAACAGCGCACCGGAGGCTTTGTCGAATTCGTACTTCACCGGCTCCCCGCCGATCGGCACCTCGATGATGACGTTCAGGCTTTCAGGCGGGTTGTCGCCAGTGGGGATCATATCGATGCGCATCGGCTGTGCATTCCTTCGCTTTTCCGAGAAACGCGCCGTAGCCGGGCCGATGCTGCGCTGCAACAGGGGCGTGCGTTATTTTGAACGCGGCGCCAAAAGCCGGTCCAGCCCCATGTTCGTGCCGCCGGTGCGCTCCAGCCAAGGCCAGCGCAGCCCGCCCGTGTACCGCAGCGGGACAGGCGTCTGGAACTTGTCGCCGCGCTTGATCAGAAGCTCGATCGGCCCGCCGCTTTTGGCCGCCGTGACCGCCTTCTTGAGCTTTTCCGCGTCATAGGCGGCGCCATTGACCGCGACGATCCTGACGCCGGGGACCAATCCGGCCTCGAACGCGGGGCCTTCCCAGCGCACGCCGCCTACCTCGCCGTCCTTGGCGATAGTCAAGCCGAGCGAATGATAGAGGTTCAAACCGCCGCCGGCGTCCATGCGCGCCTTGTCGTAAGGGTTGGGCACGTCCTTCCACACCAGCCGGTATCCGCCGCGCTCTATGCCCGCGAGGGGGGCGGGCTGCCCGGCCTGCTGGATGCGGGTGCGAACGAAACCGGCCCAGTCGAAAGGATGCACCGCGTTCAGCGCCGCGACGACTTCGGCAAGGTCGTAGGTCAGCGTCGTCTGGCCGCCGCCCCGATAGCTGAAGAACGCGCGCGCGAAATCGTCCAGGCCGCGCCGCCCCCTGGTGCCGTCGCGGATGATCTGGTCGGCCTCCAGCCAGATCAGCGCGCCCTCGTTGTAGTAGTCCTCGCCCCGCGCCAGCGAGGCGAAGGGCTTGGGCTTGCGCGCGGCGATGATCGGATCGTGGGTGGTGTCCTCCACCGAGCGCCAGGCCCGTCCCGGATGTTCGCTGTAGAGCCCCGCCTGCGTGGCGATCGTGCCGAGGATCATGTCGCGCGACTGCGTGCCCGACCGGGCGGCGAGCACCCAGCCCCAGAACTGCGTCTGCCCTTCGTAAACCCAGAGCAGATTGTCGCGCATCGGCTGCTGGTAGTCGGGCGTCCACAGGTCCGCCGGGCGGCGGTACTTGCCGTTCCAGGCATGGACCAGCTCGTGCGCCAGGACGTTGCGATCCCAGTCGAAGGCGGCCCAGTCCACGAAATTGCGCGGTTCGAGCTGATTCTCGCTCGACCGCAAGTGCTCCAGACCGATGCCGCCGATGCGGTCGCTGAGCGCCACCAGGAACTCGTAACGGTCGAAAGGCGGACGGCCGAACAGGGCGAGGGCCTCGTCCCCCAGCGCGGCGAGCTTGGCGACATTGGCCGGAGCAGCCGCCAGCAGCGCCGGATCGTCGGCGACGGCGCTCAGCGTCACCGTGTTGCCGAGATCCCATTTGCGGAAGTGAAGCCCTGCGAACACTGGTGAATCGACGAGGGTTTCGTAGTCGGTCTCGGCCCAGCTGACCCGGTCGCCCGCGCGCGCGGGATCGTCGAGCGCCGCCGCTGCCGTCCAGCCGCGCGGGAACGCGACCGAGGGCTTCACCCGGATACGGCGCACATAGTGCCCGGCCGGATAGAGGCTCATCTTCTCCCACTGAAGGTTGAGCATCTCGGGCGTCATGGTGATGCGCCCCTCGTTGCCCTGCACCGGCGAGGTGTGGATGAAACGCGCTTCCAGAACCCTTGCGCCGGCGGGGAGATCGACATGAAAGGCGTGGACCTGCGCGGGATCGCGGGTCCAGGGCACCGCCCGGCCATCGACCAGAAAGCGAAGGTCGGCGAGTTCCGCCAAAGGCCCGCGCGGACCGTGATTTCCCGGCAGCCACTGCGGGAAGAGCAGGGTGATCCGCCTCTGCCCGGCAGGCAGCGGGATCGTCTCGACCACCCGGTAGAGGCCGCGCTGGATGTCGGTGGCGTCGATGTCGAGCCGGATCGTCCCGCCCGGATAGGCCACATCCTGCGGAGCCGGCAGGGCGGGCGCGGGCGGCGCGGCAACGGGCGGCGGCGGAAGATCGCTTTGGGCCCACAGGGCGGACGGTGCGGCCAGTAGCGCCGCGAAGATCAGGCTCCTCATTGCCTCTACCATGCCCAGAAGCAGCGCGGCAGGCAACCGGCGGGCATGCGCTTTCCTACCCGGCGAAATGCCGCTAAGCGCGCGCGGATGAGCACCACGCCACAGGCCATCCGGGGCACCCAGGACATTTTCGGCGCCGAGGCCGAGGCTTTCGCGCGCGTCGTCGAAACCTTCGAGAACGTCCGCAAGCTCTACCGCTTCCGTCGCGTCGAGATGCCGGTGTTCGAAAAGACCGCCGTGTTCTCGCGCTCGCTGGGCGAGACCACCGATGTCGTGTCCAAGGAAATGTACAGCTTCCAGGATCGCGGCGGCGACTCGCTCACCCTGCGGCCTGAGTTCACCGCCGGGCTGGCGCGCGCCTACCTGACCAACGGCTGGCAGCAGTACGCCCCGCTCAAGCTCGCGACGCACGGCCCGCTGTTTCGCTATGAACGGCCGCAGAAGGGGCGATATCGCCAGTTCCACCAGATCGACGCGGAGATCGTCGGCGCGGCCGAGCCGCAGGCCGACGTCGAGCTGCTGGTCATGGCCGATCAGTTGCTCAAGGAACTGGGCATTGCCGAGGGTGTCAGCTTGCAGCTCAATACCTTGGGCGACGCGCAGAGCCGGGAAGCATGGCGGCAGGCGCTGATCGCCTATTTCCGCGAACACCGCGCGAGCCTGAGCGAAGACAGCCAGGACCGGCTCGAGCGCAATCCCCTGCGCATCCTCGACAGCAAGGATCCGCGCGACAAGCCGTTCACCGCCCAGGCGCCGAAGATCGACGACTTCCTGAGCGGCGAGGCGCAGGACTTCTTCGGCAAGGTCTGCGAGGGGCTGGCGGCGGCAGGCGTCGAATGGACGCGCGCGCCCTCGCTGGTGCGCGGGCTGGATTACTACCGCCACACCGCGTTCGAGTTCGTGACCGACCGGCTGGGCGCGCAAGGCACCGTGCTGGGCGGTGGGCGCTACGACGGGCTGATCGAGGCGCTGGGCGGTCCGCATACGCCGGCGGTCGGCTGGGCGGCGGGGATCGAGCGGCTGGCGATGCTGGTGGGGGAGGTTGCGCCTCCGATCGCCGTCGCTGTGGCGCCTGATAGCCCTGAGCTGGAACCGGCAGCAGCGCAGGTACTCGGACGACTTCGAGCAGCGAAACTGGCAGCCGATATGGCGTTCCGCGGCAACGCGAAGCGGCGGGTAGAGCTTGCCCGCAAGTCCGGCGCCAGCGGGATCGTTTTCGTGCGAAAGAGCGACGATCCGCGTGGAAGCCTTCATCTTCAATGGTTTTGGCAGGATGAGGGATCCTTCGCCGCTCGCGATGCCGTCCTTACCGCGTTGGGCCTACCGGCGCTCGCCGACGGCAATGGGTAAAGGCCCCGCTCCGGTCGCCCCTGCGCAGGCAGGGGCCCTTGCAGGCTCTCGTCCTGAGGCGAGCGGCGCAGCGACGCGCGGTCAGCTGGGCCCCTGCCTGCGCAGGGGCGACCGGCCGGTGTGGGGTATTGCATGCCGGTAAGCGACGCCCGCCTTGCCCAGATCGCCGCGCGCTTCGCCGAGCTGGAGGCGCGGCTGGCTTCGGGTACGCTCGAAGGACCGGAATTCGTCGCCGCGAGCCGCGACTATGCCGAGCTGGAGCCGGTCGCCCGTGCGGCGATCGCGGTGTCCTCGATGCGCGAGGAGCTGGCCAGCCTTTCCGCGCTCGACGAGACCGACCCGGAAATGCGCGCGCTCGCCGAAGAGGAGGTCGCCCGCCTGCGCGCCGAGTTGCCCGATGCCGAGCAGCGCCTCGCGGTCGCCATGCTGCCGCGCGATTCCGCCGATGCCCGTCCAGCCATGCTGGAAATCCGCGCCGGCACCGGCGGCGACGAAGCCGCGCTCTTCGCCGCCGATCTCTATCGCATGTACGAGCGCTACGCCGCCGAGCAGGGCTGGCGGGTCGAGGTAATCAGCGCCAACGCCAGCGACATCGGCGGCTTCAAGGAGATCGTCGCCAACATCGCCGGCAATGGCGTGTTCGCCAAGCTCAAGTTCGAAAGCGGCGTCCACCGCGTCCAGCGCGTGCCTGTGACCGAAAGCGGAGGCCGCATCCATACCTCGGCGGCGACCGTGGCGGTGCTGCCCGAGCCCGATGAGGTCGATGTCCAGATCGACGACAAGGACCTCAAGATCGACATCTACCGGGCGAGCGGGGCGGGCGGCCAGCACGTCAACACCACCGATTCGGCGGTGCGGATCACGCACCAGCCCAGCGGCCTGGTCGTCATCTGCCAGGACGAGCGCAGCCAGCACAAGAACCGCGCCAAGGCGATGCAGGTGCTGCGCACGCGCCTCTACGAGAAGATGCGCGACGAGGCGCAGGGCGTCGAGGCCGAGGCGCGCAAGGCCATGGTGGGCTCGGGCGACCGGTCCGAGCGGATCCGCACCTACAATTTCCCGCAAGGCCGCGTCACCGACCATCGCATCAACCTGACGCTCCATCGCTTGCCCGAAATCCTGGAAGGGCCGGGTTTGGGCGAACTGATCGACGCGCTCATCGCCGAGGACCAGGCTAAGCGTCTCGCGGCGATGGGGGAATGAGGGCGCCAATGAAGGCGGACCAATGACGATCGCCGAAGCGCTGCGGCAGGCGGCGGTGCGGCTCGGCACGATCAGCGATACCGCCCGGCTCGATGCCGAAGTGCTGATGGCGCATGCACTCGGAGTCTCACGCTCGCGCCTGCTCACCAGCCACTTGCGCGATGCCGCGCCGGAGAGCTTCGACGCGCTCGTCTCGCGCCGGGAGGCGTGCGAGCCGGTCGCCTATATCTGCGGTGAGCAGGAGTTCTACGGGCTGCCGTTCCGGGTGTCGCCGCAAGTGCTGATCCCGCGCGCCGACAGCGAGGTGCTGGTCGAGGCGGCGCTCAAGGGGCGGCCGCACGCGCGCTCCGTGCTCGATTGCGGCACCGGATCGGGCGCGCTGCTGCTGGCGGTGCTGGCGCATCTGCCGAATGCGCGAGGCACCGGTATCGATCGCTCGCCTGGGGCATTGGCCATTGCCCAGGACAATGCCGAGCGCCTCGGGCTGGCCGGGCGGGCCCGGATGCTGCCGGCGGATTGGGATCAGCCGGAGTGGTTCGAGCACCTCGGACATCCGTTCGATCTCATCCTCGCCAACCCGCCTTACGTGGAAAGCGAGGCGCGGCTCGATGCTTCGGTGCGTCAATACGAACCGGCGGGCGCGCTGTTCGCGGGCGCCGAGGGCCTCGACGCGTACCGCGTGCTCATCCCCCAGCTGCCGCGGTTGCTGGCCGAGGACGGGCTTGCTTTGGTTGAGATCGGCGCCAGTCAGGCGCATGCCGTGGGCGAGATCGCCGCAGGCGCCGGCTTCGCCGTCAAGCTCCACCGCGACCTGGGCGGAAGGCCCCGCGTGCTCGAACTGTCGAAAACCTGCGAAATTCCCCTTGGCATTCCGCACCGCAGCGATTACATCCTCGACTAACCGGCGGACGGATGCAAGCTTCCCGTCAGGCCGGTTGAACTCCAGCATTTGCATCGGTCACGGCGATCGGCCCTGCACCAAGCGCAGATGTCGGGACCACGGTTTCCCGAGGCGGGGTCCGTGGCGGAGCGATGTACGACGGCCAGCCGGCAGGGTCCGGGGGCAGTCAGGGGCTTTTAAGGACATATCACCCTTGAACAACAATCGTGCTAACAACCGCCGGCGAGGCCGCGGAAATAATAATCGTCAGCAAGGCGGCGGCCAGCAGCTCAACCGGATCGATAGCCGGGCGCGTGGCAATGCACCGCAGCTGCTCGAAAAATACCGCAAGCTGGCGCACGATGCCCATCTCAATGGCGATCGCGTGACGGAGGAATACTATCTCCAATTCGCTGATCACTATTTCCGGGTGATCGCCGATACCCGCACCCGGCAGGAAGAAACCCGCCTGCGCCGCGACGACCGCTGGCAGGAAGGCGACGGCGATCGCGAAGAGAGCGATGACGGTTCCGAATACGCCGATAGCGACTATTCGTCTTACGATCAGGCTCCACGCGACCAGGCGCCCCGCGAGCAGACCCCCCGCGACCAGAACCCCCGGGAACAGGCGCCGCGCGAGCAGGCACCCCGCGACCAGGCGCCGCGCCGCGAGCGTTTCGAGCGTCCGCGCAGCGAGCCGGTTCAAGAAGATCGTGCCGACGATCAGCCGCGCGAGGAAGGTGAGCGCTCGGTCTATGAGCCCGCCGAGAATCCCTTCGTGCGCGACGGTCGGGGTACGCGGCAGCTCAAGCCGCGCCGCGATCGCGAAGAACGCCGCCCCCGCCGCGAGCCTGTCGCGGTGAGCGAGGGCGAGGATACGCCGGACGACGCGGTTGCCGCGTTCGATCCCGCGGTTCTCCCCCCGTCGATCGCACCGGCCGCACCGGCCGAAGTCGAGGGTTCGGCCGATACCGAAGCACCCGCCAAGCCCAAGCGCCGCACACGCCGCCCGCGTGCCGCCGCATCGGAAGCGGGCGATGCGCTGGAATCAGTGGCGAGCTGAAGCCGAGCGGCGACCTAGCGGCGCGCTGGGGCCTGTCCATTTCTGATTGCACGTAGCGCACCGAACGGCGTTGGCGGGCGGTCGCGACACGAGTTGTCAGCGCTCGGGAGGGCGCGCCTACTCAGGCTTTCCTCTGAGCAACGCAGTGCAGGCTGAACGGTACGGACTCGACGCTCAGCTCTCGCCGGGCGTCTTCTCACCCACCGCTTCGGCATCGACTTCGACCCACCATTCATTCCGGCGCAGCAGGCCCGGCACGATCGGGGCGTTGTAAGCGGCAAATTCGGGCCGTGCGATCGTCTTGAGGCCGCGCGCGGCCAGCTTGTCGAGCAGTTCCTGGCGCTTCTTGGCAAGGAGCCGCTCATCGGTGCCCTTGCCGCTGAAGCGCAGCACCGCCAGGGTGCGCGCCGGAATCTCGTCAATGATGACCTCGCCCGCGGGCTGCGGCAGCTTCTCGCGCTTCCAGGCCTTTGGCATGGTGAAGCGCACATCCCAGCGCGAGGAGCGGTTGGTGGGCGCCACCGACACTGGCGAGGTCATGGCGATCTTGCGGTTGCTCTCGCCGGGCTTGCGCGATCCCCGCTTGGCCGAAATATACTCCGCCAGCGGATTGAAGCCCTGATCCATCGCTTCGATCATCTGGCCGTCGGCGCGAATCCGGGCGACCGTGATCGCGCCATAGCGGCGCAGGCTGAACGCGCCCTCTTCCTCCAGAACCTCGCTTTCAGGCTCTTCCTGCGCGCGCTCCTTGAGTACGTAGGCCGCAAAACCGCCGATGGCGATCGTGGCCGCGCCGATCGCGACTTCGCCCGCGATGCGGCCCGGCGTGCGTGAGCGGCGCACATGTCCTTCCACCCAGGCGTCCCGTTTGAAGGGAATAGGCAGCTTGATGGCCATGGCGCGATCTCCTGTGCGTTCGTCTGGTGCAGGGCGCGGCCATAGCAACCTGCCGCGCGAAACGACAATCGTGAGTTTTCGACAGCAGCGCGCGATGCTTGCGCGCGGGCGCATGAGGCTCCACATGCTCGCGTCGATGGCTGTCACCGCGCGCTTCGCGTTCCTCGCCCGTCCGATCGCGACCGCGCTGCCGCTGGGCGCGCTGGCCGCCTGCGGGTTCGAGCCGCTGCGGCTATGGCCGCTGACCTTGCTGGCGGTCGCCGGCCTGATCGAACTGGTGGCGCGCGCGCCGAGCAGGCGTCAGGCGGCGCTGACCGGCTGGCTGTTCGGCCTCGGCCATTTTACGGTCGGCAACTTCTGGATCGCGACAGCCTTCACCTTCCAGGCGAACATGCCGCAGTGGCTTGGCGCGATCGCGGTGGTGCTGCTCTCGATCTATCTGGCCGTCTATCCGGCGCTCGCCGCGCTCGGCGCCTGGCAGGTCCGGCGCGCAATGTCGGGGACTGGCGAGGCGAGGGGCGGGCTCATACTGGCCTTCGCCGCCTGCTGGATCGTCGCCGAATGGCTGCGCAGCTGGGTGTTTACCGGTTTCGCCTGGAACCCGCTGGCGATGGCCACGCTGGGTCCGTTCGCGCGTCCCGGCCTTGCCTCTCAGGCGACTTGGCTCGGCACTTACGCGCTTTCGGGCGTGGTGGTGCTGCTCGCCGGCTGCTGGCTGATCGCCATCCGTCGCCAGCGCCCGTGGTGGCGCACGGTGGGTCTGGCGGTGCTGCCGATCCTCGCGATGCTGCTGCCCGGACCGACCGGTAAGGCACCGCAGCGGGAGGGGGTGGCTTTCACGCTGGTCCAGCCGGACGTCCGACAGCAGGATCTCGATAACCCCGCGCTCTGGGAGAGCCAGTTCGCGAAGACCGCGCGGCTTTCTCTCCCGGCCGATCCCGCCGCCCGGCGGCTGGTGCTGTGGCCGGAATCGGGGATTCCCGATTACCTGCGCGACGGCTACCCACGCCGCTACTACTACGACACCACCTATGCCGCCGATCCCGGCGTGGCCCGGCGGCGCATCGGGAGGGTGATCGGGCCGGGCAGCCTGTTGCTGACCGGGGCAGTCGACTTGGAAATCAGCCAGGGCCGCGCCGTCGCTGCGCGCAACGCGGTAACCGCCATCGATGGGCACGGCGTGATTCGTGGCGGCTATGCCAAGGCGCATCTCGTGCCCTACGGCGAGTATCTTGCCTTGCGCTGGCTGCTGGAGCCGCTGGGCGCGACTCGGCTGGTACCTGGCGCGCTCGATTTCTGGCCGGGGCCGGGGCCTCGCACGCTCGATTTCGGCGCCTGGGGGAAGGCGGGCATGCAGATCTGTTACGAGATCGTGTTTTCCGGGCAAGTGGTCGATCGCGCGAACCGGCCCGATTACATCTTCAACCCGTCCAACGACGGGTGGTTCGGAGATTGGGGACCGCCGCAGCATCTCGCGCAGGCGCGGCTGCGGGCGATCGAGGAAGGGCTCCCGGTACTGCGCGCCACAACCACCGGCATCAGCGCGGTGATCGACGCCGGCGGCGTGGTCCGGGGCTTCGTTCCCCGTCACCAGCCGGGCCGGATCGACGGGATCATCCCGCCCGCGCATGCTCCCACCTTGTTCGCGCGGCTGGGCAACTGGCTGCCGCTGGGATGGGCTGTCCTGCTGCTTGCGCTGTCTGCGATTGCGTTGCGTCGGCAGCGCGGCTAAGGGACATAAAGATTTCCTTATATCAGAGTCTCCCATGCGCAGCGACTATCTGTTCACTTCCGAAAGCGTTTCCGAAGGACACCCCGACAAAGTGTCCGACCAGATCTCCGATGCCATCGTCGATCTGTTCCTCGCCAAGGATCCCGAGGCGCGCGTCGCCTGCGAGACGCTGACCACCACCCAGCGCGTGGTGCTGGCCGGCGAAATCCGCTGCAAGCCGATCTACGACGAGGCGCGCTGGCCCGAGCATCATGGCTGGGCGCCGGGCGTGCGGGATGAGATCGAGGAGGCGGTGCGCGGCGTCGTTCGGCAGATCGGCTATGAGCAGGCGGGCTTCCATTGGGCCGAGCTCGAGTTTTCCAACTTCCTGCACGGCCAGTCGGCGCATATCGCGCAAGGCGTGGACGCCAGCGGCAACAAGGACGAAGGCGCGGGCGATCAGGGCATCATGTTCGGCTTCGCCTGCGACGAGACGCCCGATCTCATGCCGGCCACGCTCGATTACAGCCACAAGATCCTGGAGCGCCTCGCGGCCGACCGCCACTCGGGCCGGGCGCCCTTTCTGGAGCCCGACGCCAAGAGCCAGGTGACGCTCCGCTTCCAGGACGGCAAGCCAGTCGCCTGCACCGCCATCGTTGTCTCCACCCAGCACAAGCCGGGCTACGACCAGGGCGCGAAGGACGCGGAACTGAAGGCTTACGTGAAGGGCGTTGTTGCCGAACTGCTGCCGGCGCACCTGCTCTCGGACGAAACCGTCTATCACATCAATCCGACCGGCAGCTTCGAGATCGGCGGGCCGGATGGCGACGCCGGGCTGACGGGCCGCAAGATCATCGTCGATACTTACGGCGGCGCGGCTCCCCACGGCGGCGGCGCGTTTTCCGGTAAGGATCCCACCAAGGTCGATCGCTCGGCCGCTTATGTCACGCGCTATCTCGCCAAGAACATCGTCGCGGCGGGTCTGGCCCGGCGCTGCACGATCCAGGTGGCTTACGCCATCGGCGTTTCGGAGCCGCTGTCGCTCTACGTCGATACGCACGGCACCGGCGAATATCCCGACGCGAGGCTTGAGGCGGCCGTCGCACAAGTCGCCGCCAAGCGGCTGGGCGGGTTGACGCCGCGCGGTATCCGGGTGGGGCTGGGGCTCAACAAGCCGATCTATGCGAAAACCGCAGCCTACGGTCACTTCGGCCGCAAAGCCGACGGCGACTACTTCCCGTGGGAGCGCACCGACGTGATCGACGACCTCAAGGCCGCGCTCGGCTGAGGCGCGTCAGGCTGGATCGTCGCGCAGCGATTCGCGCGCGATCCAGCCCAGCAGGCCGCCTCCGATCATCATGGCAAGCAAAGTCACCCGGCTGTTCCTCGTCCCTGTTTGCGGTTGAACACCGCTGACGACGCAATCGTTCCCGGAATGGCCTTGAATTGGCAGATCCAGCTCTGGGTCGGTCCCGAAGGGCGCGAGCGTACCAGGGCAATCTCTGGAGAGGCCGCGACCTACTTCGCGAGTTCGGCCTCGATCGCCGCCACGAGCATGGGGTCGTCCGGGGTCACGCCGGGAGCGAAGCGGCCCGCCACCTTGCCGTCGCGGCCGATCAGGAACTTCTCGAAGTTCCACAGCACGTCCGGATCTTCGGTGGGGGTCTGACCGAACCCGCGCAGGCGCTCGCGAAAGGCTTCGGCATCACCGCCCTGCTTCTGCGGTAACGCCTCGATCAGCGCGGCGTAGAGCGGCTGCTTGTCGGGCCCGGTGACGTCGGCCTTGCGGAACATGGGGAAGCTGACGCCATAGTTGACCGAGCAGAACTCGGCGATTTCCTCGTCGGTGCCGGGTTCCTGCGCGCCGAAGTCGTTGGCGGGGAAGCCCAGCACTTCGAACCCCTTGTCCTTGTAGCGGCCATAGAGCTTTTCCAGGCCCTCATACTGGGGGGTGAGCCCGCACTTGGAGGCGACATTCACCACCAGCAGCACTTTGCCGGCATGCTCGGCGAGCCGGTCGGGCGCGCCGTCGATGCGGGTGAGCGGGATCTGGGCAAGGTCGGCCATGGCTTCTCTCCTTATTTCGCGTCGTGCGCGTCTATTCCACGTAGTGCGCGGTGGTCTTGGCGCGCACTTCCTCGGCGCTGACGCCGGGCGCGGTCTCGATGAGCCGGAAGGAGCTGTCGTGATCGGGGCGCTGGAACACGCACAAGTCGGTCACGATCATGTCGATCACGTTCTTGCCGGTGAGCGGCAGGGTGCAGGCGGGAATGAACTTGGGGGCGCCGTCCTTGGACGTGTGCTCCATCACGACGATGATCTTCTTTACGCCGGCGACAAGGTCCATCGCCCCGCCCATGCCCTTGATCATCTTGCCGGGGATCATCCAGTTGGCGATGTCGCCGTTCTCGGCCACTTCCATGGCGCCGAGCACCGTAAGGTCGATGTGCCCGCCGCGGATCATCGCAAAGCTCTGCGCGCTGTCGAAATAGGCGGAGTGCGGAAGCTCGCTGATCGTCTGCTTGCCGGCGTTGATCAGGTCGGGATCGACCTCGTCCTCATAAGGGAACGGCCCGATGCCGAGCATGCCGTTCTCGGACTGGAGCGTCACGGTCACGCCCTGGGGCACGTGGTTTGCCACCAGCGTGGGGATGCCGATGCCCAGGTTGACGTAATAGCCGTCCTTCAGTTCGCGCGCGGCGCGGGCGGCGATCTCGTTGCGGTTCCAGCCTTTGCTTTCCTGGCCCATCATGCCGCCTCCCTCTCGCGCACGGTACGGAATTCGATCTTCTTGTCATAGGGGGCGCCGACGATCAGCCGCTGCACATAGACGCCGGGCAGGTGGATGCAGTCGGGGTCTAGGCTGCCGGTGGGCGCGATCTCTTCCACCTCGACGATGCAGAGCTTGCCGCAGGTCGCGGCGGGCACGTTGAAGTTGCGCGCGGTCTTGCGGAACACGACGTTGCCGGTCGCATCGGCCTTCCATGCCTTCACCAGGCTGAGGTCGGCGAAGATGCCGCGTTCGAGGATGTAGTCTTCCAGTCCATTCGGCCCGTCGAAGCTCTTAACGTCCTTGCCTTCGGCCACCAGCGTGCCGACGCCGGTCTTGGTGTAGAACCCGGGAATGCCGGCGCCGCCGGCGCGCATGCGCTCGGCCAGCGTGCCCTGCGGGCAGAACTCCACTTCCAGCTCGCCCGCGAGGTACTGGCGCTCGAACTCCTTGTTCTCGCCGACGTAGGAGGAGATCATCTTCTTGACCTGGCGCGTACGGAGCAGCTTGCCGATGCCTTCGTTGTCGATGCCCGCATTGTTGGACGCGAAAGTCAGATCCTTGACGCCGCTGTCGCGCACCGCATCGAGCAGCCGCTCGGGAATTCCGCACAGGCCGAAGCCTCCACAAGCGATCAGCATTCCGTCCTTAAGCACGCCATCGAGCGCCGCCGCGGCGCTGGGGTAGACTTTGTTCATGGGCGATTGTGCCTCCCTGCGTTGGATCAGGTCCGTGATCATCCGCAAGTGCCGCGTCACGGCTGGTCAGTCCAGAGGAAACCGGCGGGCGGGGCGGGAACAGTCGTCAGCCAGGCGAATTAGGCTTAAGAGCACAAGTGAACACGGGGACAGCCAAATGCGCTCGATACTCGTCGATGGCGGCAACGATCCGGAATTCGCCACGCGCATGGACACGGCGCGGGCGTTCGCGCGCGCGCTGGCAGGCCATGTCACCGTGCTCGTCGACACGCCGGTCGCGGCCTATGTCTCGACCGATCCCATGGCGGGCAGCCAGCTCGCGGTCGAAGCGCTCAACCAGGCGCTGGACCGCGACGACGCCAGGGCGGTGGAACTTCAGGAGGCGCTGGCCGACCAGGATGTCGCCGGCACCGTGAAGCGCAGCGAGGGCGAGCCGATCGAGGCCTTGCAGGATGCGGCCCGGCTGGCCGATCTGGTGGTGCTGTCGCGCTCGGGCCTGCTCACGCGGCGGCTTGCCGCCAGCTTGCGCATTCCCGCGCTGGTGCTGCCCGATGGAGGCACGCTGGCGTTGCCACTGCGATCGGCCTGCGTAGCCTGGGACGGCAGCGAAGGCGCGGCGGCGGCTTTGCGCGCCGCGCCGGCGCTGCTCGCTGGTTGCGGCCGGGTGAGCGTGATCACCGTTCAGGAGGAAGGCGCGTCGGTCTCGCCCGACGATGCGACCGACTATCTTCGCGTTCACGGGATCCCCGCAGAGGCCGTGGTGCTCGATCGCGAGGGTTCGGTCGCGCAAACCCTCGCAGCGGCAATCGCGGAGCGCGGCACCGCGCTGCTGGTAATGGGTGCATCCGGGCATGGGCTGATCCGCGAATTGCTGTTCGGCGGCGTGGCCAGCCATTTCCTCGAAGCCGCGGATCAGCCGGCACTGCTCCTGGCGCATTAGGGCGCGAGTCGCCGCGCCCAAGACCCGTCCCTCAGCGTCCCCGTGCATAGCCGCCATTTAGGCGTTAACCCGCGGTTACAATTCCGCTAGGCATAGCTGCGGCGCTGTTCAGGCCCTTGCCTGGCCTTGGGAGGAATCGACTAGCTACATGGCAAGAGATGCCAGCCGGCGCCGCGCGCCGGAGCCTTCCCCACCGCCACCCCAACCCAGGCAACGCTCGTGGTTCGGCCGCATGCTGCGCCGCCTATTCGTCTGGGGCTTCGCGCTGGCGCTGCTCGGCGCGATCGCCTTGGGCGCGGCAGTGTTCATGGCCGCGCAGTCGCTGCCCAGCTATCAGGAGCTCAAGTCCAGCCAGAACGGCCAGATGATCGTTGTGCGCGCGCGTGACGGGACCGAGCTCGTCTCGCTGGGGCCAAGCTATGGCAAGTGGCTGGACTACGGCCAGATCCCGCAAGTGATGAAGGACGCGATGGTCTCGGTGGAGGACCGCCGCTTTCGATCGCACGTCGGCGTCGATCCCATCGGGGTCGCGCGGTCGATCCATGTGCGCTGGCGCGACGGGTACTGGCGGCAGGGCGGATCGACGATCACCCAGCAGCTCGCGCGCACCGTTTTCCTGAACAACAGCCGCACCTTCGGCCGCAAGTTGCGCGAGGCTGTGCTGGCGCTGGCGCTGGAGTGGAAGTTCTCCAAGGATCAGGTGCTCGAGCTTTACCTGAACAAGGTCTATTTCGGCGGCGGCGCCTATGGCATCGACGCGGCCAGCCGCAAGTTCTTCAGCCACCCGGCGACCGAGCTGTCGCTGCCCGAAGCGGCGATCATCGCCGGGCTGGTCAAGGCGCCCTCGCGCTTCTCGCCCACCGCCGACGCCAAGGCCGCCGTCAGCCGCGCCGGCGTTGTGCTCAAGGTGATGGAGGCCAACGGCACGATCTCCGCGCAGGAAGCCGCGAACGCCGATCTCGACGCGGTGAAGCTCGCGCCGGAAAAGGGCCAGAACTCGGTGCGCTATTTCACCGACTGGGCGCTGCCGCAGCTCGACCTCTACGTGCCCGACAGCACCGAGCCGATCGAGGTGTGGACCACGCTTGATGTCGGCATGCAGCGCGCCGCCACGGCCGCGATCCAGACGAACGTGCCCAAGGGCACCCAGGGCGCGCTCGTCAGCATGGACCGCGACGGCGCCGTGCTGGCGATGGTCGGCGGCACCGATTACGTCACGTCGAACTACAACCGCGCCACCAATGCCGTGCGCCAGCCGGGGTCTGCGTGGAAGCTGTTCGTCTACCTCGCCGCGCTGGAAGCAGGCTACAAGCCCGAGGACCGCGTGGTGGACGAGCCGGTGACGATCGACGGCTGGAGCCCGCGCAATTCCGGCGGAACTTATGCGGGCGAGATCGATCTGCGCACCGCCTTCGCCTATTCGAAGAATACCGTCGCGGCCCAGCTCGGCAACGAAGTGGGCTTCGGCACGGTCGCCTCGATGGCGCGGCGCTTCGGCATCACCACCCCGATCAACACGCTGCCGTCCATGGTGCTCGGCACCTCTGACGTCCGCCTGATTGACATGACCCGCGCCTTCGCGGCCGTCTCGGCGAAAGGCGCGTCGATCGAGCCGTACGGCATCGTCAAGGTGACGCGTTCGGACGGAGACGTGATTTACCGGCATGAGGCGGAGCGGGGCACGTTGCTGGTGCCGCAATACGTCGCGGCCGGCATCACCGACCTGCTGCAGTCGGCGGTCGCCACCGGCACCGGCAAGGCGGCGCAACTGGGCCGCCCGGTCGCGGGCAAGACCGGCACCACCAGCTCGAACAAGGACGGCTGGTTCCTGGGCTTCTCCAGCGGCGTGACGACCGGCGTGTGGATGGGCCGCGACGACGCGAAAGCGGTCGGCGGCCTGCAAGGCGGCACCGCCCCCGCGCGCGCTTTCGCCGCTTTCATGCGCTATGCGGTGGCCAAGCGTCCGGTCGAGAACTTCGATACCGAGCTCAAGCTGCCCGACTGGCAATTGGAACCCGACGACGAGGCGCTGCTCACCAACCCGGACGACTATTACTACGTCGATGACCAGGGCAATCTGATCGAGCCGGGGCCGGACAGCATGCCGCCGAGCGCGGCCGAACCGGGCGGACGAATGGGCAGCGGTGAAGATGGCGGTCTCGTTCCGGTTCAGCCTCCGGCAGCCGCGGGCGACGACTTTCTGGATCAGGCGACCGGGCGGCGTCCGCCTCCAGCCCCGCGCGCCACACCGACGCCGCAAATCCCGCCGCCACCCAGAGCCGGCCAGCCCGGCAGCCGCGAGCGGCCGATCATCGTGGATTGAGGGCAAGCGTCACTGGCAATCCGTCGCCCCTGCGCAGGCAGGGGCCCCATGTGCCGTAGCGCCCTCGCGCTTACGGGGCGTTATGCCGAGAGCTGTATGGGCCCCTGCCTGCGCAGGGGCGACGGTTGAGTGTTCTAAGACCGGCTCACAGCAAGCTCCCGCCCTCCCGCTCAGGTAGAGCGAAAAGCCTCAGCCCTCTTCTTCCGCGAGGGTATGGGCGACGATTGCGTTGGCGTGGCCATGGCCCATACCGTGCTGCTCTTTCAGCATGGCCACCAGCTGCATGTGCTTGGCCGGGCGAGCGGCGCGAACCAGCGCCTTCCACTCGTCAATGGGCCGCCCATACTTCTTCTCGATGGAAGGGAAGTACGACGCTGGCCCTTTGACTGTGTCTCCGCCCATGCGCTTGTGAACGCTTACCGCAACCGGATCGGCACGTAGGTCGCCGGCTGACCGCGCCGCTGGACGCGCAGCAGCACGGCGTTGCGGCCCGAGCCCTGCGCGCTGCGGATCGCCTGCTCCAGCTGCGCGGGCGTGGTCACCGCCGCGTAGTTGGCAGAAAGGACGATGTCGCCCCGCCGCAGGCCCTTGGTGCCAGCGTCGGACGAAGCATCGACCGCGTTGATGACGACGCCCTGGGTGTCCTCCGGCATGCCGAGCTGGCGCGCGATCTGCGGAGTCAGCGGGATTACCGAAAGGCCGAGCGCGCGTTCGGCAAGGCCTTGGCTTTGCGGCTGCGCGGGACGGTTGAACTGGTCGTCGGGCTGGGCGGGGTCGGTCTCGAAGCTCTGTCCGGCCAGCTCTTCCTCGCTGGGGCGGCGGCCGACCGTGGCGGTCACCGTCATGCGCTGGCCGTTGCGGATCAGCTCCACCGGGATGCGGGTGCCGGGCCGGACGTTGGCGACGATGTAGGACAGCGTCTGATCGCGGGTGACGTCCTGGCCATTGACGCGGACCACCACGTCGCCGGGGCGGATGCCCGCGCTCGCCGCTGCCTGGCCGGGCTCGACCGACTGCACGAACTCGCCGCGGTTGTGCGGAACGCCGAGCGAATCCGCGAGGTCTTCGTTCAGCGCCTGGATGCGGATGCCGAGATAGCCGCGCTCGATCGCCTGGCCGCGCTTCAGCCGCTCGATGATCGGAGACGCGGTTTCGGCGGGGATGGCGAAGCCGATGCCCACGCTGCCGCCGGTCGGGGAGAAGATCGCGTTGTTGATGCCGATCACCTGGCCCTTCATGTCGAACAAGGGGCCGCCCGAGTTGCCGCGATTGATCGAGGCGTCGGTCTGGATGTAGCGGTCATAGGCAGAGCCGGTGCCGGTGGCGCGCTGGATCGCCGAAACGATGCCCGACGTCACCGTGCCGCCCAGGCCGAAGGGATTGCCGATCGCGATCACCCAGTCGCCTACGCGCGCGGTGCGGGAATCGCCGAACTTCACGAACGGAAGGGCCTTGGGCGTAGTGATCTTCAGCACCGCGAGGTCGGAGGCGGCATCGCGGCCCACGAGCTTGGCGGGATATTCGGTGCCGTCCGGCATCGTCACGGTGATCGATTCCACCTCGCCCTGGCCGTCGGCGGTAATGACGTGGTTGTTCGTGACGACATAGCCGTCGGCCGAGATGATGAAGCCCGATCCGAGCGACTGCGCCTCGCGGGTCTGCGGACCGCCGCCGCCCGGCGCGCCGCCGAACAGCCCCTCGAAGGGGGTGCCGGCAAAAGGATTGGCGTTCTGCACCCGCACGCGCTGGCGGGTCGAGATGTTGACGACCGCGGGCTGCAGCTGCTGCGTGAGTTCGGCGAAGCTGGCCGGCGCGCCGGCGCGCGGCACCATGTTTTGCATCTGGCTCGCTTCGTTCTGCGCGACTTGCGCTCCGGCCGGCAGGCCGGTTGTCAGCGAAACGGCAGCGCCGCCCAGCAGCAGCGCGGTGGTCACTCCATAGGCATATCGCACGGGCTTCACGTCCTTCGGTTTCCTTACTGTCTGCGCCTGTCAGGCGGCGGTCGACCGGTGATTCACGCGGTGGCGGCTTAACCCCGTTTGAATGGGAGCGCGGAAACGCATCTGCGATCCCGGTCAGCGCCCCCTGAACTGGCGGAGGTAATCGTTGTCGGGTGACAGCAGAATGGTCGTTGAGCCGGGG
>VFQT010000578.1_pt1 | contig 52502 bp, 50 predicted proteins | sample 3512381 | NCBI WGS metagenome assembly VFQT01 (sample SAMN10412376, study PRJNA504923) | tailings metagenome | isolation source: Relicate 2 Philex TSF3 active mining site | place: Philippines: Tuba, Benguet | collected 2017-08-29
CGTTGAAGGCCACGCACACCAGCGGGTGGATCTGAATGGCCTTGCCCTCGACCAGAACCGGCTCGAACGCCTGGATACCGAGACGGTGCAACGTGGGAGCACGGTTGAGGAGAACTGGGTGCTCGCGGATGACCTCTTCGAGGACGTCCCACACGCGCGGGTTGCGACGCTCGACCATGCGCTTGGCGCTCTTGATGTTCTGGGCGTACTCGATGTCGACGAGACGCTTCATCACGAAGGGCTTGAACAGCTCGAGCGCCATCAACTTGGGCAGACCGCACTGGTGCAGACGCAACGTGGGGCCGGCCACGATGACCGAACGACCCGAGTAGTCGACGCGCTTGCCGAGCAGGTTCTGACGGAAGCGACCCTGCTTGCCCTTCAACATGTCGGAGAGCGACTTCAACGGACGGTTGCCCGGTCCGGTGACGGGACGACCACGACGACCGTTGTCGAACAACGCGTCCACGGCCTCCTGCAACATGCGCTTCTCGTTGTTCACGATGATCTCGGGCGCGCCGAGACCGAGCAGACGCTCGAGGCGGTTGTTGCGGTTGATCACGCGGCGGTAGAGGTCGTTCAGGTCGGAGGTGGCGAAACGGCCACCCTCGAGCTGAACCATGGGGCGCAACTCCGGCGGGATCACCGGAACCACGTCGAGGATCATGGCCTTGGGGTCGTTCATGCGACGGCCGGTCTCGGGATCGCGCTGGTTGAACGACGCCACGATCTTCAGACGCTTGATGGCCTTCTGCTTGCGCTGGGCGCTGAGGGGCTTCTTGCCGTCCTTGGGGTCAATGGCCTCGCGGAGCTTGACCTCTTCCTCGTCGAAATCGATGCGGTCGATGAGCGACTTGATGGCGTCGGCGCCGGTGCCGCCCTCGAAGTAGTCACCGAAACGATCGCGCAGTTCGCGCCACAACACCTCGTCCTCGATGATCTGACGCGAGTGCAGTCCCTTGAACTCGTCCCACGAACGCTTCAACAGGTCGAGCTCGGCCTCGTAACGCTCGCGGATGGCGGCGATGTCCTTCTCGCGGTTCTTCTGGACGCCCTTCACCTCGGCGTCCTTGGCGCCGTCGGCCTCGAGGCGCGAGATCTCCTTCTCGAGATCCTTGTAGGCGCGCTCGATGTCGAGATCGCGGTCCTTCTCGATGGCCTCGAGCTCGCCGATGTACTCGTTCTCGAGGCTCGGAAGCATGGAGTGACGCTGCTCCTCGTCCACCCAGGTGACCAGGTGGGCGGCGAAGTAGATGACCTTCTCCAGCTGCTTGGCCTTGAGCTCTTCCTTGGGCTCGAGACCGGCCAACAGGTAGGCCAACCACGAGCGGGTGCCGCGCAGGTACCAGATGTGGACGACCGGGGCGGCCAGCTCGATGTGACCCATGCGCTCGCGACGAACCTTGGAGCGGGTGACCTCGACGCCGCACTTCTCACAGATGATGCCCTTGAAGCGCACGCGCTTGTACTTGCCGCAGTAGCACTCCCAGTCGCGAGTGGGTCCGAAGATCTTCTCGCAGAAGAGGCCGTCGCGCTCGGGGCGCAGGGTGCGGTAGTTGATGGTCTCGGGCTTCTTGACCTCACCACTGGACCAGGTGCGGATGTGGTCGGCCGTGGCCAGACCGATGCGCAGCTGGTCGAACATGTTGACATCGAGCATTTCGTTCTCTCGCTCTCTCTTCGTTCTCTCGTTGGCGGATGGAGGCGTCGCGTCAGCGACGGCCGCTCACCCGCTCCCTCTCGCGGTCGTCCTCGTCGCTGCCTCGCTCCGGGCGGCTGATGTTGATGCCGAGCGCCTCAGCGGTGTTGAACACCTCTTCGTCGATCTCCTTCATCTCGATCTCGCTGCCGTCGGTGCCGAGCACCTCGACGTTCAGGCACAGCGCCTGCATTTCCTTCATGAGCACCTTGAAGCTCTCGGGAATGCCCGGCTCGGGGATGTTCTCGCCCTTGACGATGGCCTCGTACACCTTCACGCGGCCGAGCACGTCGTCGGACTTGATGGTGAGCAGCTCCTGCAAGCAGTACGCCGCGCCGTAGGCCTCGAGGGCCCACACCTCCATCTCGCCGAAACGCTGACCACCGAACTGCGCCTTACCACCGAGCGGCTGCTGGGTGATCATGCTGTACGGGCCCGTGGAACGGGCGTGGATCTTGTCGTCGACGAGGTGCGACAACTTCAGGATGTACATGACGCCGACGGTGATGTCGTTGTCGTACGGCTCACCGGTGCGACCGTTGTACAGGGTGGTCTTGCCGGTGGTCTTGACGAGAGGCGACGAGAACTTCGTCGACTCGGGGTTCAGGTTCTCGAGGATCTTCACGATCGTCGGGTGCTTGCCCGCCTGCTCGTCCTCGTCCCAGTGCGCACCGTCGAACACCGGCGTGGCGATGAACTTGGCCGGGGTGGTGCTGGGGCGGGTCTTGGTCTCGGTGCCGCGGATGGGCTCGTCGCCGATGCGCGTGCCGTCGGGATTGGTCCAACCCCAACGTGCCGCGTATCCAAGGTGCGCCTCGAGGACCTGACCGACGTTCATTCGGCTCGGAACACCGAGCGGATTGAGGATGATGTCGACCGGGGTTCCGTCGGCGAGGTACGGCATGTCGGCCTGCGGGAGGATCTTGGAGATGACACCCTTGTTGCCGTGACGGCCGGCCAGCTTGTCGCCCACGCTGATCTTGCGCTTCTGGGCCACGAGCACCTTCACCATCTGGTTGACGCCGGGGGCCAGTTCGCCACCGTCGTCGCGGTCGAGCACGCTCACGTGGATGACCTTGCCGCTCTCGCCGTGGGGGACCTTCAGCGAGGTGTCGCGCACCTCACGGGCCTTCTCACCGAAGATGGCGCGCAACAGGCGCTCTTCGGGGGTCAGCTCGGTCTCGCCCTTGGGAGTGACCTTGCCCACCAGCACGTCGCCGGGTCCGACCTCGGCGCCGACGCGGATGACACCGCGCTCGTCGAGGTCGCGCAGGATGTCCTCGGACAGGTTCGGGATGTCGCGGGTGATCTCCTCGGGTCCGAGCTTCGTGTCGCGCGCGTCGACGGTGTACTCATGGATGTGGATCGACGTGAGCACGTCGTCGCGCACCAGTCGATCCGAGAGGATGATGGCGTCCTCGAAGTTGTAGCCCTCCCACGGCATCAGCGCCACGACGAGGTTCTTGCCCAACGCCAGTTCGCCGTTGTCGGTGCTCGGACCGTCGGCGATGAGGTCGCCCTTCTTCAACGACTGACCCTGGCTCACGCGCGGGATCTGGTTCACGCAGGTGTTGTGGTTCGAACGACGGAACTTGTGTAGGTGGTACACGCGACGACCGGCGTTCTTGTACTGCACGATGATCTGCGAGCCCGACACCTCGGTCACCTCACCGTCGTCGATGGCGACGATCAGGTCGGCGCCCTCCATCGCGGCGCGACGCTCCATACCGGTTCCGATGTACGGAGCCTCGGTGCGGATGAGCGGGACGGCCTGACGTTGCATGTTCGCACCCATGAGGGCGCGGTTGGCGTCGTCGTGCTCGAGGAACGGGATGAGGCCGGTGGCCACCGACACGATCTGCTTGGGCGAGAGGTCGATGTAGTCCACCTCGCTCGGCGACACGTAGAGGATGTCGGTGGTGGCGCCGAAGAAGCTCTCGGCTTCCAGCATGCGCTTCAGGTCCTCGAGGCTGGCCGCCTGCGGGGAACGACGCACGAGAACCTTGGCGTCGGAGAACGTGCCGTCGGGGTTCACCGCGGTGTTCGCCTGCGCGATGACGTACTTCTCCTCCTCGTCGGCCGGCATGTAGACGACCTTGTTGGAGACCTTGCCGTTCTCGACCTTGCGGTACGGGCTCTCGATGAAGCCGAACTCGTTCACGCGGGCGTAGGTGGACAACGCACCGATGAGACCGATGTTCGGACCTTCCGGCGTCTCGATGGGGCACATGCGGCCGTAGTGCGAGAAGTGCACGTCACGAACCTCGAAGCCGGCGCGCTCGCGCGACAGACCGCCGGGTCCGAGCGCCGACAGACGACGACGGTGCGTGAGACCCGACAGGGCGTTCACCTGGTCCATCAACTGCGACAGCTGGCTGGTGCCGAAGAACTCCTTGATGGCCGCCTGCAGCGGACGGATGTTCACCAGCGAGGCCGGGGTGATGGACTCGGGATCCTGGGTGGTCATGCGCTCGCGCACGACGCGCTCCATGCGCGACAGACCGATGCGCACCTGGTTCTGGATGAGCTCGCCCACCGAACGGATACGACGGTTCGCGAAGTGGTCCTGGTCGTCGAGGCGGTAGCCGGGCTCCTGCTTGACGAGGTGGAGCATGTACGAGATGGCCGCGAGGATCTCGTTGGGACGCAACACGTTGCCGTCCTCGGGATCGCTCTCGATCGGACGCTTGTTGGGGTCGTCCATGTCGACGCGGAAGTACTCACCCAGTTTGCGGGTGCCCTTGCCGAACAACTGGTCCAGCTTGTTCAGCTCCTCGCCCAACTTGCGGTCGATCTTGTAACGACCGACGCGCGACAGGTCGTAGCGCTTGGAGTCGAAGAAGGCGTTCTTGAAGTAGGCGCGCGCCGACTCGAGCGACGGCGGCTCGCCCGGACGGGCGCGCTTGTAGATCTCGACCAGCGCCTCGTTCTGCGTGGGGGCGACGTTGCGCTCCTTGTCCCACTGGCCCTCGAGGAAGTCGAAGTGGGCCACGAAACGGTCGATGAAACCGGGCGCGTGATCCTCGTCGTAGCCGAGCGCGCGCAACAGGGTGAACACACCCATGCGACGCTTGCGGGCCACGCGGGTGCCGGCGGTGACGTCCTTGCCGGGCTTCTGCTCGACGTCGAACTCGAGCCACTCACCGCGCTGCGGGTGGATGGTGCCCTTCACCAACTGGTGCTTGGACAGGTTGCGCAGGCGGTAACGCTCTCCGGCCTCGAAGATGACACCGGGGCTACGCACCAACTGCGACACCACAACGCGCTCGGTGCCGTTGTGGATGAAGGTGCCCTTCTCGGTCATCATGGGGAAGTCGCCCATGAACTCCTTGGTCTGACGGATCTCACCGGTCGACTGGTTGACGAAGGTGGCCTTCACCAGGATCGACTTCATGTAGGTGTGGCCCTTTTCGCGGCACTCCTCCACCGAGTACTTGGGCTCGGTGAACAGGTCCTCGTCGTCGGGGTCGTACTCGAGCTCGAGGCGCAGGTTGCCGTGGAAGTCGGTGATGGGCGAGATGTCGCGGAACGCCTCGGCGAGCCCGGTCTTCAAGAAGTCCTCGAAGCTCTTGCGCTGGATGTCGATGAAATCAGGGGCGACGAAGTCGATCGTCTTCTCGCGACCGGTCTCGGGATCCTTGACGACCTCTTTGAGCTTCGAGAGATCCTCGTCGAGGTTGGCGAAGGAATAACGCTCGCGGTTGTTGGTGCGTGAGGCCAAGGTGAGACTCCTAGCGGCTATGGGACGGGGACAAACGACGTACTGACGAACGAAGAACTAAACGAGAACAGCGAACGAGAATCGGCGGGCGTCGATCACGAACTCCGAGGTATGGGGGGACACGCGCCAACCGGAATTTGGGGAACGAAAAGGACAGAGGCGACGCACGGCAACGGACGAGACTACCCCTGCGGGGCGCCGAATATCAACCGCCGCCAGCACAAATGCCGGGGGCGGGACCTCCGATGGGCGACACCGTAAATCCCCTCGCGCGGCGAGTCAAGGACCCCCCCACACCCGCCCGAACCCCCGCCCACCGGGGTGCGGGGACCGACCGGGGCCGGAAATGCCACCGACCCGGGCCACTGGGGCCCGGGTCGGGGTTCGTGCCTGTCACCCCCGAAGGGGCGGGATCACTTGACGTCGACGGTGGCGCCGGACTCGACCAGCTTGGCCTTGGCCTTCTCGGCGTCGTCCTTGCTGACCTTCTCGAGGACGGGCTTGGGGGCGCCGTCGACCAGGTCCTTGGCTTCCTTGAGGCCCAGGTTGGTGAGCTCGCGGACCACCTTGATGACCTGGATCTTCTGGGCACCGGCGTCGGTGAGGATGACGTCGAACTCGTCCTTCTCCTCGGCGGCGGCGGCCGGAGCCGCACCCGCACCACCGGCCACGGCCACGGCCACGGGGGCTGCGGCGGTCACGCCGAACTTCTCCTCGAACGCGTCGAGCAGTTCCTTCAATTCGATGACGGTGAGGGCGGCGATGCCGTCCAGGATCTCTTCCTTGCTGAGAGCCATGATGTTTTTCTCCTGTGAGTGTGTCCGGGATCTCTCCCGGGATCGTGAATATGTGAACTAACGGGTTTTCTTGCTTGTGACCAGGGCTTATGCGGCCTTCTGGTCGAGTAGTGCCTTGAGGCCGTAGGCCATGTTGCGGGGCAATGCCTGCAGCAGTCCGGCGGTCTTGACGAGCGGGGCCTGAATGGCTCCGGCCAGCTGTGCCAGCAGCACCTCACGCGACGGCAGGTCGGCGAGAGCTTCGACATCCTTGGCGGTGAGCAGCTTTCCGGCTAGCGCGCCGCCCTTGATGACGAGCAGCGGGTTGGCCTTGCTGAACTCCTTGAGTGCCTTGGCGGTCGCCGCGGCATCGCCGCTGACGAACGTGAGGGCGCTCGGGCCGACCAAGAGATCGACGAGAGCCGCGTTGCCGGTGTCGACGGCGGCGCGACGGGCCAGGGTGTTCTTGTACACCTTGTGCTCGCCACCCACGGTGCGCAGGGCACCGCGCAGGTCGGCCAGGGCGCCCACGGTCAGACCGCGGTACTCCGTGACGAACACGACCTCGACGCTCGCCATCTTCGCGGCGATCTCACCGACGGTCGCAACCTTGTCGGGACGGGGATTCTCCACGTGTTTTCCTCCTTTCGCTTCAACTCGGGGCTCGCAGATGCGGGCACCACGAGGAGCGAGAGGCTCCGTGCAGTCTCCGCCTCGGTTGGCGAACCTTGCGGTTCTTTCACGACCCGGAGGCCGACCGACTGTCTCTGGCAAGCAGTTTCGATTGTGTGGGTGAGGCTAACGGGGTGATTCCCGATTGCCTCGTGGACCCGGGAAACGACCCGGGTCGAGAACTCAGACCGTCTCGGGACGCAGGCGGTTCAAGTCGACCTTGACGCCGGGGCCCATGGTGGACGACACCGAGATCTTGCGCAGGTAGCGACCCTTGGCCGATGCCGGCTTGGCACGCTGGATCTCGTCGAGAACCGCGCGGAAGTTGGCCTCGATCTGCTCGACGGTGAAGCTCACCTTGCCCAGCTGCACGTGCACGTTGCCGTAGCGGTCGGTGCGGTACTCCACCTTGCCGCCCTTGAACTCGCCCACCGCGCGACCCACGTCCTGGGTGACGGTTCCGGTCTTGGGGTTGGGCATCAAGCCACGCGGTCCGAGGGTACGACCCAGACGACCGACGAGCGGCATCATGTCGGGGGTGGCGATGGCCAGATCGAAGTTGAAGTTGCCCTTCTCGATCTCGGCGGCCAGATCGTCGGCACCCACCAGGTCGGCGCCGGCCTTGCGGGCCTCCTCGGCGGCTTCACCGGTGGCGAACACGGCCACGCGGATGTTCTTGCCGGTACCCGAGGGCAGCGCCACCGTTCCGCGCACGGCCTGCTCGGCCTTGCGGGGATCGACGCCGAGTCGGATGGCGATCTCGATCGTCTCGTCGAACTTGGCCGGGGCCATCGACTTCACCAAGGTCAAGGCCTCGGTGGGGCTGAACATCTGATCACGGTCGTAACGCTTGACCGCGTCGTCGTACTTCTTGCCTGACATGTCTGTCTCCCTCTCCCCCGGTGCTTCTCCGGTGGGGTGTCGAGCCGGCCGGGCGAGGTGATCCCGGTCCAGGCGTTGTTGTTGATTACTTGATCACGAGTCCCATGGAACGCGCGGTTCCACGGACCTGCATCTTGGCGGCCTCGAGGTCGTAGGCGTTGAGGTCGGGCATCTTGATCTTGGCGACCTCTTCGATGTCGGCCTCGGTGACCGAACCGCACACGGCCTTGCCGGGCGTCTGGCTGCCCTTGTCGAGACCGGCCTTCTGGCGCAACAGCACCGGCGTCGGCGGGGTCTTGAGGATGAAGGTGAACGAACGGTCCTCGAAGATGGAGATCTCGACGGGGATGATGGTGCCGACCTGGCTCTCGGTGGCGGCGTTGTACGCCTTCACGAAGTCCATGATGGCGACGCCGTGCGGTCCGAGCGCGGTACCGACCGGCGGGGCCGGGGTGGCCTTGCCGGCCGGGATCTGGATCTTGACGATCGCGGTGAGTTTCTTCTTCGCCATGGGGCGTTTCCCTTCGAGTGAGAGCGGGCAGTGTACGGGCGTTTTTAGAGCTTGGCGACCTGGCTGAAGTCCATTTCGACCATGGTCTCGCGGCCGAAGATGTTGACCAGCACCTTCAACTTCATGTGATCGGCGTTGATCTCGGCGACCTGGCCCGAGAAGTCGGCGAACGGGCCTTCCTTCACGCGCACGCCCTGGCCCACCTCGTACTCGAGCTTGGGCTTGCGGCGGTTCGCGGTCTCCTGACCGTCGCCCTTGGCCGACAAGAAGGTGTCCACCTCGCGACGCGAGAGCGGCGTGGGCTTTTGGCCCTTCTGGCTCTGGCCGACGAAGCCCGTGATACCGGGGGTGTTGCGGATGCAGTACCAGCTCTCGTCGTCCATGATGCAACGCACGAGGAGGTAGCCGGGGAAGACCTTCTTCTGCACGGTCTGCTTGCGACCGTTCTTGAACTCGACGACGTCCTCCATGGGGATGACGGCCTCGAAGATGCGATCCTCGACGTTCATCGACTGGATGCGGGCCTCGAGGTTGGCCTTGACCTTCTTCTCGTAGCCGGCCTGGGTGTGCACCACGAACCACTGTCCGGGGCGGCGCCAGGGATGAACCTCGCCGGAGTCGGCGGCGTCGGACTCGGTCGCCTCGTCCTCGGTGGTGAGGTCGATGACCTCGATGTCGGATTCGCCAGCGTTGGTGTTCTCGTTCATGTCCATCTCGTCGTTCATCAGCTCTTGTACAACCAATCCGTGAGGAAGCCGATACCCGTGTCGGCGACTCCGATGAGAGCCGTGAACAGGGCCACGGTGACGAGGACGACGATCGAGTAGCGACGCACTTCCGGCCACTTCGGCCAGGCCACCTTGTTCATCTCCTCGCGAACCTCGCGGATGTACTGGGTGGGGCCGACTCGGTCGTCCTTGGCGCCGGGCGTGCGGGCCTGACGCGCAGGGTTGCCCTGTTCGTCGAGAGCACCCATCTTCTTGAGGGTGCGCTTCTGTTCCCGATTCAGATCCATCGCCATGGAGTGTTCTCTGTTTCTCGTTCGCCGTCGTTCGCGATTTCAATGCGCTTGGTGTCTGCGCTGAGCAGGGCAGGAGGGATTCGAACCCCCGACCGTCGGTTTTGGAGACCGATGCTCTACCAGCTGAGCTACTGCCCTCAGACGCAGGTTGTGCCTAGCGCGTCTCCTTGTGCATGGTGTGCTTGCGATCGTGACTGCAGTACTTGCTCATCTCGAGCCGTTCACGGTCGTTGATCTTGCTCTTAATGGTGATGTAGTTGCGTCGCTTGCACTCGGTGCACTCGAGGGTGATCTTCACCCGCTTGTCGTTTCTGGGCACGTCAGTCTCCGATCACTTGAGGATCTTGGTGACGCGGCCGGCGCCCACGGTACGGCCACCCTCACGGATGGCGAAACGCAGACCCTCGTCCATGGCGATCGGCTTGCCGAGCTCCACGGTCATGGTCACGTTGTCCCCGGGCATCACCATCTCGGTCCCGGCCGGCAACTGCACCGTGCCCGTCACGTCGGTGGTCCGGAAGAAGAACTGCGGACGATAATTGTTGAAGAACGGCTTGTGACGGCCACCCTCCTCCTTGTTCAACACGTACACCTGACCCTCGAAATTGGTGTGCGGCGTGATCGAACCCGGCTTGCACAACACCTGGCCGCGCTCCACATCCTCTTTCTTCGTGCCACGCAACAACGCACCGATGTTGTCGCCCGCCTGACCCTCGTCGAGCAACTTGCGGAACATCTCCACACCCGTGCACGTCGTCTTCTGCGTGTCACGCAAACCGACGATCTCCACCTCGTCACCGGTGTGAACACGACCCTGCTCCACCTTGCCGGTCACCACCGTGCCACGACCCGTGATCGTGAACACGTCCTCGATCGGCATCAAGAACGGCTTGTCCAACTCGCGCTGCGGCTCGGGAATGTACGCGTCAGCGGCAGCCATCAACTCCATGACCTTGTCCTGCCACGCCGCGTCACCCTCGAGAGCCTTCAACGCCGACACCCGAACCACCGGAGCATCATCACCGGGGAACTCGTACTCGTTCAGAAGCTCACGAACCTCGAGCTCCACCAACTCGAGCAACTCCTCGTCATCGACCATGTCACTCTTGTTCAACGCCACGACGATGTACGGAACACCCACCTGACGGGCCAACAACACGTGCTCACGCGTCTGAGGCATCGGACCATCGGTCGCCGCCACCACCAGAATCGCACCATCGACCTGAGCCGCACCCGTGATCATGTTCTTGATGTAGTCAGCGTGACCCGGCATGTCCACGTGCGCATAGTGACGATTCGCCGTCTCGTACTCGATGTGCGCGATCGAAATCGTGATACCACGCGCCTTCTCCTCCGGCGCCTTGTCGATCTGATCGAACGGCGTGTACTCCGCCAAACCCTTGTCAGCCAACGTGCGCGAAATCGCCGCCGTCAACGTCGTCTTACCGTGGTCAATGTGACCCATCGTTCCGATATTCACATGAGGCTTCGTGCGCTCGAACTTCGCCTTCGACATGGCTTTCTTTCCTTCGTGAGTGTGTGTTGCTTGTTATGTGGACTTGCTGTAGCGGCGATCGGGATCGAACCGATGACCTTCCGATTATGAGCCGGATGCTCTAACCAACTGAGCTACGCCGCCAGGCGCGCAGCCGGTTGGCTGCCCGGTTGTATGACATCCGTGGTGCGGATGCTGAGCCCTCTGTCGGAATCGAACCGACGACCTTTTCCTTACCATGGAAATGCTCTGCCGACTGAGCTAAGAGGGCGCAGGTACGTGGCGGAGCCACGAACCGGCTGGGGAGTGTATTGCCACCACCCAGTGAAACCACCCGTGACCTGCCAAGCCAGCACCGGGCGGGCCACTCCCGTTAGGTTGGGGACGTGCGCGACACCCCTGCTGGCGGCCCGGTGACCATCCGCACGGCGACGACCGCCGATGCGGCCTCCATCCGCGAGATCTACAACCACGAGGTGGAGAACACCACGGCCACCATGGACTTGGTGCCCCGGACCCTGGCCGACCAGGAGCAGTGGCTGGCCGAGCGCAGCGGGGCCTTTGCCGCCATCGTCGCCGAACTCGACGGTCAGGTGGTCGGTTTCGCCTCGCTCAGCCCGTACAAGGAGCGGGCGGCGTACCGCCCCACGGTGGAGGATTCGGTCTATGTCCGGCGCGATTTCGGGGGTCGAGGGATCGGAAAAGCCCTGCTCACAGCCCTGATCGACCTGGCGGCGACGTCGGGATTCCATTCCATGATGGCCCGGATCGAGGCCTCCGGCGAGGCCAGCCGGGCCTTGCACTCCTCGTGCGGGTTCCGCGAGGTGGGGGTGGAAGTCGAGGTGGGACGCAAGTTCAACCGCTGGATCGACATGGTCCTGATGCAAAAACTGCTCTGAACCACCCGATTCGGGGACGACAAGTGCCCGAAACCGACACTTTCCCGACCCGGATCGAGCCCGGAGACGCACCGAGCCGCCCCCGCAGGGACGGCTCGTCGTGCACATCGAGTGGGCCGGGCAGGATTCGAACCTACGTAGGCAGTGCCGGCAGATTTACAGTCTGCTCCCTTTGGCCGCTCGGGCACCGACCCCACTTATGCGAAGCGTGAGCGTATCGGCGCGGCGACTCCCCTCACCACCTCGTCGGGACGGCTCACCCCCGGTCCGTCAGGGCGCTGATTACTCTGGACTCATGGCCAGTTTTGACGTCGTCTCCGAAGTCGACCACCAAGAGGTCCGCAACGCCGTGGATCAAGCCCAGCGCGAGATCGCCACCCGGTTCGACTTCAAGAACACCGACTCCTCCATCGAGCAGAAGGACCTGGTCCTCACTCTGCGCTCGATCACCGAGGACCGCCTGAACGCCCTGCGCGTGGTGCTGGAGGAGCGACTCGTGAAGAGAGGGGTCTCCTTGCGGGGACTCGACTACGGCAAGGTCGAGGAGGCCACCCAGAATTCGGTGCGTCAGGTGGTGACCATCAAGGTGGGCATCTCGAGCGACAAGGCCCGTGAGATCAACCGGCTGATCAAGGACAAGGGACCCAAGGGCGTGAGCAGCCAGACCCAGGGAGACTCCATCCGGGTGAACAGCAAGAAGCGCGACGACCTGCAGGCGGTGATCGCGTTGCTGAAGGGCGAGGATCTGGGGATCCCCTTGCAGTTCGAGAACTTCCGCGACTGAATCGTCCCATCTGTTGGGATCGAAACCCCGTCAGTTCTGACGGTCCATTCGCCCAAGCGGATCGCACATTGCCGGCTTGGGCGTCGATACCACCGTTTTTGACGGGGTTTCGATCCCAATAGGTGGGGTGAGGGGTCAGTCTTCGGACGGGGATTCGGCGGCGCGCTGTTGCAATTCGTTCACCACACTGGCGTCGGCCAAGGTGGTGGTGTCACCCAGGTTGCGACCCTCGGCGACGTCGCGCAGAAGTCGGCGCATGATCTTGCCACTGCGGGTCTTGGGCAACTCGGGCGTGAAGTAGATCGTCTTGGGTTTGGCGATGGCGCCGATCTCCTTGGCCACGTGATTGCGCAGGTCGCCCTCGTCGACACTCGACCCGCCGCGCAACGTCACGTACGCGATGATCGCCTGACCCGTGGTGGCGTCGTTCGCGCCCACCACCGCGGCCTCGGCCACCGCCGGATGCGACACCAACGCGCTCTCCACCTCGGTGGTGCTGATGCGGTGTCCACTGACGTTCATCACGTCGTCCACGCGACCGAGCAACCACAGGTATCCGTCGGCGTCGAGCTTGGCGCCGTCACCGGCGAAGTAGCGATCGCCGTAGCGACTCCAGTACGTCTCCTTGTAACGCTCGGGATCGCCCCAGATTCCGCGCAACATTCCGGGCCACGGCCGCGTGAGCGTGAGGTATCCCCCACCGTGATCGATGCGCGCCCCGGATTCGTCCACCACCTCGGCGGTGATGCCGGGCAACGGGAACGTGGCCGAACCGGGCTTCAGCGTGGTGGCACCGGGCAACGGCGAGATCATGATTCCGCCGGTCTCCGTCTGCCACCACGTGTCGACCACCGGACACGTGCCGCGACCGATGGTGTCGCGGTACCACATCCAGGCCTCGGGGTTGATGGGCTCGCCCACCGAACCCAGCAACCGCAATGACGACATGTCGTGCTTGGCCGGCTCGTGATCGCCCCACTTCATGAACGTTCGGATGGCGGTGGGCGCGGTGTAGAAGATGGTGACGCCGTACTTCTCGACGATCGACCACAGTCGATCGTTGCCCGGGAAGTTCGGCACGCCCTCGTAGATCACCTGCGTCGCACCGTTCGCCAACGGTCCGTACACGATGTAGCTGTGCCCGGTGATCCAACCGACGTCGGCCGTGCACCAGTACACGTCGGTGTCGGGATGCAGATCGAACACGTACTTGTGCGTGTACGTGACGTGCGTGAGATAACCACCGGTGGTGTGCATGATGCCCTTGGGCTTGCCGGTGGTGCCCGAGGTGTACAGCAGGAAGAGCAACTGCTCGCTGTCCATCGGCTCGGCTGGGCAGTCGAGCGAGGCCCCGGCCATGAGGTCGTGGTACCAATGATCGCGCCCCTCGACCATGTTCACGTCGTTGCCGCCGCGCTTCACCACCACCACGTGTTCGATGGTCGGCGTGCTCGCCAACGCCTCGTCGGCCGCGGGCTTCAACGCGAACACCTCACCCCGGCGGTAGCCGCCGTCGGCGGTGATCAACACCTTGGCCGAGGCATCGTTGATGCGGTCGGCCAACGCCTGCGACGAGAAGCCTCCGAACACCACGCTGTGGGCGGCGCCGATGCGCGCGCAGGCCAGCATGGCCACCGCGGCCTCCGGAATCATGGGAAGGTAGATGTTCACCCGGTCACCCTTGGCGACTCCGAGCGACTTCAGGACGTTGGCGAACTTCTTGGTCTCGTCGAGCAACTGCGAGTACGTGATGGTGCGGGTGTCGCCGGGTTCACCCTCCCAGTGGATGGCCACCTTGTCGCCGCGACCGGCCAGGACGTGACGGTCGAGGCAGTTGAACGACACGTTCAGTTCTCCGCCCACGAACCACTTCGCGTACGGCAGGTTCCACTCGCAGATGGTGTGCCAATCCGTGTCCCAGTGCAACAGCTCGGCGGCCTGTCGGGCCCAGAATCCCTCGTCGTCGGCGCGGGCCTCGTCGTACAGGAACGTGCCGGCCACCAGTGCGTTTTCCTGGAAGTCGGCGGGCGGCGGGAACTTGCGGTTCTCCAACAACAGATCGTCGATGTTGTTCCGATCACCGGCCATGACTCCCCCTTCGGCACTCGTCGCCGTCGCGACGTGTTGACGGAAGAACTTTAGGCGTCGCGACGCTTCAGGCTTCGCTCGGCGAGCACCATGACCAGCAACACCCAAGCCGCGAAATAGCCGAGCGAACCCCAACGACCGAAGCCGCCCTCGGGCAGCTCCAGGAACATGGAGTTCAGCCCGCTCTGGAAGGGCATCCAACGGGCGATGTCGTCCTCGAAGGCCAGACTGAGCAGTCCTCCCACGATGCCCTCCACCAGCAGCGGCCACAGCACGAGGATGGTGATGGCACTCGGCGGATTGCGCGTGAGCGCACCGATCGCCATTCCGAGCAACGCGACAACGGCGCCCATCAGGATCATCGCCAGGAAGGCCGGGGCGGCATCCGGGTTGGAGTCGAGCGCGGGTACGTCGCGGGCTCCGATGATGACCGAGCCCACCACGTTGCCGACGAGCACGATCGTGCCGGTGAGCACCGCACCGGTCGTGGCGACCACGACAGCCTTGGCCAGATACACGCGCTGACGGGACGGAGTGGCGGCCAAGGTGAGCCGGATGGTTCCCTGTGAATACTCCTGGGTGACGCACAGGACTCCGATGACGCCTATGAGCAGGACGGCGACCGAACCCGAACCAACGATGAAGCCGGGCAGGGTGCCCGAGTCGATGTTGTTCTCGCCCATGAACGTCACCGACAGCAGCGAGATCGCCAGAGGAATCACCATCGCCACGATGGCCGTGGTGACGTTCGAGCGCACCGTGCGCAACTTGATCCATTCGGAGCGGATGGTGTGGATCATCGCGAACCCTCCGGCCGACCGTGGTACTCGACCGATGAGGCCGTCACCTCGAGGAACGCGTCCTCCAACGATCCGGTCTGGGTGGACAGCTCGTGCAACACGATTCCGTTGCCGGCCGCCAGTTCGCCGACGACCGCCGACTCCACACCGTGGAACTCGGCGGTGGTCTCGTTGGTGGCCACCTGCAGGCCTTTCGCGCGGGCGAGATCGACGAGAGTGCCCAACTGCGGGCTGCGCACCACCACCCACCTTTTCGCGTGGCGCGAGATGAACTGATCGACCGTGCACTGCTCGATCAGGCGTCCTTTGCCGATGACCACGAGATCGTCGGCGATGAGTGCCATCTCGGACAACAGATGACTGCTGACCAACACCGCGCGACCCTGCGAGGCGAGGTGCTTCAACATCTCGCGGATCCAACGGATGCCCTCGGGGTCGAGACCGTTGGCCGGCTCGTCGAGGATGACCACCCGCGGATCGCCGAGCAACACCGAGGCGATACCGAGACGTTGCTTCATACCCAGCGAGAACTGTCCGACGCGCTTCTTGGCCACCTGTTCCAGCCCGACGATCTGCAGCACCTCGTCGACGCGCTTGGCCGGCAGCCCGTTGCTGGCGGCCATCCAACGCAGGTGATTGCGCGCGGTGCGACCGGAATGCGCGTTACCGGCGTCGAGAAGCGCTCCCACCTCGTGAAGAGGCGCCCGCAACGACGAATACGGCTTGCCGTCGAACAACGCCCGACCGGACTGCGCGCGGTCGAGGCCGATCATGCAGCGCATGGTGGTGCTCTTGCCGGAACCGTTGGGCCCGAGGAAACCGGTGACCACGCCGGGCTCGACGGTGAACGACAAGTCGTCGACCGCCACGGAGGATCCGTACTTCTTGGTCAGACCCTCGACGGTGATCACACTTCGACCCTAACCCATTCCAACACCGTGAAACCGCCGAGCCCCTCGGGATCCAACAGAGCTTCTGATTCGCTGATGCGGCTGCGCATGCGCATCGCGTTCAGCCCCGGTCGAGCGGCCTCGGCCTCCCACACCCGACGTCCCTCTTCCACGAGTTCGTCGATGCCCCATCGTCGGAGGAACTGTACTTGCGAGCGCACGGCATCGGGTTCGCCGCACGCCGCGATCAACTGATCGATGCACACGTCGGTGGTGATGTCCTGCCCACCGACCTCGCGCAGATAGTGGGCTCCTCGTTCCTGCCCTCGGTAGGTGCGCAACCAGTCTCTCCACGGACGACCGGCGAGCTCGGCGGTCGTCGCCACCGCGTAGTCGAACACCACCAGTCGACCGTCGAGACGTCCGAGCACGTCGCCCACCCACTCGCCCGCGACTCGTTGCCACGGGACTCGGGCGCCCAGCGACGGTCTGTCGGGCAGCGCGAACGGCGGTTCCTCGCACGGGCGCAACACCTCGACGAACGCGTCTCCGGTCGATGCCACCCACGCTTCCCGCCATCGACCATCGAAGACCAACAACCGGAACGCCAGATTGTCGAGCAGTTCGTTGGCCAACACCACTCCGCGCAGTTCACCCTCGGGCAGGGTCGGGACCGACGAGACCCCCTCGGGATGCGCTTCTCGTTGGGCCGCGCTCGATTCCACACACACGTACCGCGAGCGGTCACCGCGTAGGCAACGGGGTTCGGCGGCCAACACCGCGCGCGACAGGGTGCCCGGCCCGGCCCCCACGTCGAAGATGCGGAAGTCGTCGGGGGAACCCATCTCGTTCCACCACGCGTCGAGCGCCCGCGCCACCACGGTTCCGAAGAGCGGGCCGACCTCGGGCGAGGTGATGAAATCACCCCGACGCCCGGCGCGACCACCGGAGTTGTAGAAGCCTCCCGGCCCGTACAGGGCCAGGTCCATGAAAGCCTCGAAGGGGATCGCTCCCCCACCGGACTCGACGGTCCGGGCGACGTGGTCAGCCGCCGAAGGCACCGGTGAGGTCGACCAGATCGCCGAAGCGCATGATGGTGCCCGGCAGGATGCCGAACAGCAGGGTGCCGGCGACCGTGATCGAGAGCGCCGCCACCAACGAACCCGGCGTGCGAACCGCGGTGGTCTCGCCATTGGGGGCCGGCTTCATCCAGACCTCGCGCATGATGTTTCCGTAGTAGCCGAAGGCCACCACCGAGTTGATCGCGCCGATGACCGCGATGGCGTAGGCCCAACCGTTGCCGGCCTCGAGCACCGCGCGGAAGGCGCTGAACTTGGCGATCCAGCCACCGAGCGGCGGGATGCCCGCGAGGGAGGCGAGGAAGATGGTCATCAACACTCCGAGGGCCGGTGCGTAGGAGAACAGGCCGCCGAAGCTGCTGATCTCGCCGCTACGCGTGGTGCGCGAGGCCGCGATCACCACAGCGAACATGCCGAGGTTCATGGCGGCGTACACCAACAGGTAGACGACCACGGACTGCAACGCCGGTCCGGCGGCGTCGCCGGTTCCGGCCACCGCCAGCGGCATCAGGATGAACCCGCCCTGGCTGATACTCGAGTAGGCGAGCATGCGCACGATGTTGCTCTGACGAAGCGCCAGCAGGTTGCCCACGGTCATCGTGACGGCGGCCAGCACCCAGATGAACGGTTGCCACACGTCCTTGGCCTGCGGGAAGCCGACGTACACCAGCGTCACCAGCGCGACGAATCCGGCCGCCTTGCTGGCCACCGACAGGAACGCGGTCACCGGCGTGGGTGCCCCCTCGTAGGTGTCGGGGGCCCACGAATGGAAGGGCACGGCCGAGACCTTGAAGGCGAAACCGATGATGACGAACGTGATGGCCAGGGCCTCGACCCCGCCGAACCGACCCTCGACGGTGAGTTGGGATCCGATCTCGGACAACAGCGTGCTGCCGGTGACTCCGTAGAGAAGGCTCATGCCGTAGAGCATCACGGCCGAGGCGAAGACTCCGAGCAGGTAGTACTTGACGCCGGCCTCGTTGCTCTTGCGGTCGCGCTTGCGCCAGGCGGCGAGCATGTAGGCCGGAATGCTGAGGAACTCCAGGGCCACGAAGATGCTCACCAGATCGCGACTGGAGGCCATCATCACCATTCCGGTGACCGAGGTCAGCAGCAGTGTGTAGTACTCGCCTTGGTAGTAGTCGCCTTCCTCCACGTGGTTCTGCGAGAGCAAAACCACCACGTATCCGGCCACCAGGAACAAGGCCTTCAACGTGAGGGCGAACTCGTCCACCACGTAACGACCGTCGAACATCGACCTCACATCGGCGTCTGACACCGCCAGGGTGAGCACCGGCAACAGGGCACCGAGCATGACGAACCCGGTGAGGGTGGCGGTGATCCACTTGCGACTCTCACTGGTGAAGAGGTCGACGAGGATCACCAGGCAGATGCCGCCCGCGAGCACGATCTCCGGGGCGATGGCGTGATAGTCGATGGTGGGCGACTGCCACGGCACCTGAGCGAGGATCGAGGACAACACGGATCAGCCTCCGAAGGCCTTGAGCGCCACCTGGACGGCGGGATCGATCACCTTGAACATCAGCTGCGGGTACACGCCGAACACCACGATGGCGATCAGGAACGGGGTCCAGGCGATCCACTCGAAGATGTTGACGTCGTGGATGTCGTCGCCGTGGTCGTCGTCGCCGTGCGCACCGTGGCCGTGACCGTGATCGCCACCGGCGAACTCGGGCTTGGGCTCACCGAAAGCCGTGCGCTGGAACAACCACAACAGATAGGCCGCGGCGAACACGGTGCCCAGAGCGGCGATCACCATGAACGTGCGGAAGGTCTCCTCGGGCAGACCGACCGCCGGCGAGTAGGCCGACAGGATCGCCGGGAACTCGCCCCAGAAACCGGCCAGTCCGGGCAGACCCAACGAGGCCATGGCACAGAATCCGAGGATCCAGCCCAACTTGGGCATCTGCTTGAGCAGGCCGCCGAGGCGGGCGATCTCGAGGGTGTGGTACCGCTCCTTCACGCTGCCGGCGAGGAAGAACAACATTCCGGTGATGAGGCCGTGGGCCACCATGCCGAAGATCGCGGCGTTGAAACCCATCGGGGTGAGCGTCGAGATTCCGAGCATCACGAAGCCCATGTGCGCCACCGAGGAGAACGCGATGAGGCGCTTCATGTCGGTCTGGGCCAGACAGCCGAGGGCGCCGTAGATGATTCCGATCACCGAGAGCAGTCCGATCCACGGAGCCCACTCCTTGGCGGCCTCGGGAAGGATCGGGATCGCGATACGAACGAAACCGTAGGTTCCGAGCTTCAGCAGGATGGCGGCCAGGATGACCGATCCCTGCGTGGGCGCCTGCGTGTGCGCGTCGGGCAACCAGGTGTGGAACGGGAACATCGGCACCTTCACGGCGAAGCCCACGAACATTCCGCCGAAGATCCAGATCTGGGCCGACCGTCCCAGTAGTCCGCCGTACTCGGCCAACTGCGGGATCGAGAACGAAGCCTCGACCCCCTCGGGAAGTGCGCCGCGAACCTTGAAGAACAGGGCGATGAAGGCGACGAGCATGAGCGCCGATCCGAACATCGTGTAGAGGAAGAACTTCAGCGAGGCGTACTGACGCTGCTCGCCACCCCAGACACCGATCATGAAGTACATCGGCAAGAGGACCACTTCGAAGAAGACGAAGAACAAGATGAGGTCCTGGGCGATGAAGGTTCCGGCCATGCCCGTCTGCAGGATGAGCATCAGGATGAGGAACGCCTTCGGATTACCCGGTGACGGAATGTGGTTCCACGAGTAGATCATCACCAACACGGTCACGACCATCGAGAGGAAGTAGAGCGGCAGGCTCATTCCGTCGAGGCCGATCGTGTAGTTGCTGGAGATCACCTTGATCCACTCGGCGTCCGCGAAGAACTGCAACTTGTCGGCCTGACTGAAGTCGAACTGGGTGAGGGTGTACACACCCACGCCCAGGGTCGCGACGGCGGTGAGGAGCGCGACGAGCTTGCTCAGCTCCTCCTCGGCCTTGGGGATGAACAGCATCACGAGCACGCCGACGAGCGGCAGGAACGTGCCCACGCTGAGCACCCAGTTTTGATCACGGAGTACGTCCATGCCGTGTTTCTCCTCAGGTATTGATGATGACGAGTATGAGAGCGCCGATGGCGGCCGCAGCGAACAGCAGCGCTCCGTACTGATTGACCTTGCCCGACTGCACGGGGCGCAACGCTCCGCCCGTGCCCCGGGCCGCGGCGCCCGAGCCGTTCACTGCGCCGTCGACGACGCGCTGATCGATGTTGCGGTACACCCAACCGGCGACGCGACGCGAGATCTTGCCCGCCGCGTTCACGATGCCGTCGAGCACGTTCTGGTTGAACCAGTACGCCGCCCGGGAGATGGGGTACGCGACCGCTCGTACGATGACCTTCTCGTAGAGCGCATCGAGGTAGTACTTGTTCCACAGGACCTTGTAGCCGCCGCGCAGAACCTTGTTGCGCTCGGTGAGACCCACCAGACGACGGTTGCGTCGCGTGTAGTACTGCACGCAGAACAGCCAACTGGACACCAATCCGACCGCCACGATGAGGAGCGACAGTGCCGCCTTCGACCACTTGAACTTGGCGTGGCTGACGGTCGGGAAGTAGCAGACCTTCCCTTCCTCGGGGGCCACCACCGCGCAGCCTTCCTTCTTCGCGCCCTCCTCGGCGGCGGGCACGACGATGGCCTCCCCCGGCCCACCGGGGATGGCCGCCTCGGCCACCACGTACTCGCTGCTCGGTTCGACGTACTTCTTGAAGCGTTCCCAGTTCGAACCAAACGGCGTCGCGTTGGCCAGACCCGCCACCAGGGCCAGCGCGGCGAGGATGACGAGCGGGATCGTGATGAGCTTGGGGCTCTCGTGCGGCCCGTGGTCCCCATGGTCGCCGTGGTCGTCGTGTGCGCCATGACCGGCGTGCGCGTCGTGGGCACCGTGATCGTCATGGGCGTCGTGCGTGTCGTGGGCGTCGTGATGCTCGCCCGCCGCCGCGCCCCGGGCCTCACCGAAGAAGGTGAGGTAGGTGGCGCGGGTCATGTACGCCGCGGTCAGGAACGCTCCCGACAGACCCACGATCATGAAAGCCGTGTATCCGTTGTGCCCGACGTTGTCGATGATCTCGTCCTTCGAGAAGAAACCGGCCAACGGGAAGACACCGGCCAACGCCAACGTGGAGATGATCCAGGTCGTCGCGGTGACGGGCATCTTCTTGGCCAGACCGCCCATGTCCTTCTTCATGTCGAAGGAATGGTGTGATCCGGAATGGCTCACCGAACCGGCCGCCAGGAACAAACAGGCCTTGAAGAAGGCGTGGGTGAAGATGTGGAAGATCGCCGGGAGCCACGCGCCGGCACCGAGGCCCAGCATCATGTAACCCAACTGGGACACCGTGGAATACGCCAGCACCTTCTTGATGTCGTGCTGCACGAACGCCAACAGCGCCGCGATGACGATGGTGATGCCACCGATCAGCACGATGAAGTTGATGTTGGTGTCGCCGATCTTCATTCCCTCCCAGAACACCGGGTACAGACGACCCACCAGGAACACACCGGCCACGACCATGGTGCTGGAGTGCAACAGCGAACTGACGGGCGTCGGGCCGGCCATGGCGTCGGGCAACCAGGTGTGCAACGGGAACTGACCGCTCTTTCCGATGCAGGCCACGAACAGGGCGACGGCCCCCCACGTGAGCGCGCTCTGGCTGGCGGCTCCGGACATTGCCCACGCGGAGAGTCCACTGATGTTGAAGCCCGAGACACCGAGGTGCTCCTGGGTCCAGTCGTTCGCGGAGAAGAACAGGACGCCGGTTCCGATGAGCAGACCCATGTCGCCCACGCGGACCGTGAAGAAGGCCTTCAACGCCGCGCGCGAGTTGGCTTCCTCCTCCCACCAGTGTCCGATGAGCATGAACGAGCAGAGACCCATGATCTCCCAGCCCAGGATGAGCTGGACCATGTTCGGTGCCAGCACCATGCAGAGCATTCCGGCCGAGAACAGGGTGAGGGCGGCGAAGAAATGGGTGTACCGACGGTCGCCACGGAGATACTCGAGCGAGTAGATCTGCACGAGGCTCGAGATGAAGGCCACCACGACGAGCAAGGTGAGAGCCAACCCGTCGATGTGCTGGCCGATTCCGAATTCGAATCCACCGCTCTGCCACCAGGTCCATTCGCGGATGATCGGCCCGACGAACGGCGCCGCGTGGTGCGCCCCCTCCTCGACCGCCGAGTGCGCGGCGCTGGACACGCCGTCGACCCGCTGGATCCACTGCCAGGCGGCACCGACGGCCAGGACCAGCGACGCCAACATCGAGGCCACGCCGAACTCGCTGCCCTTCATGGGCATGCGCTTGCCGAGGAAGATGATGAGCACGAAGGCCACGGCCGGCACGATCGGGATCACCCAGGCGTTCTCGAGGAACCAGCCCGTGGACGCGTGGATTTCTGCGGTTGCTTCTGCGGCGAGCATCGATCAGCCCTTCATCTCGGACAGGTCGTCGAGCGCGATCGTGCGCCGGTTGCGGTAGATGAGCAGCACCATCGCCAGACCGACGCCGACCTCGGCGGCGGCGATGGCGATGATGTACAACGCGAACGTGTTGCCGTCGACCGATCCGTGCCGAACCGAGAAGGCCAGCAGGTTGAGGTTCACGGAGTTGAGGATGAGTTCGATGCTCATGAGCACCATGACGGCGTTCTTGCGGGCCAGCACGCCGTAGACGCCGATGCAGAACAGGACGGCGCCGAGGAGGAGGAATTGAGCGGTCAACATGGTGGTCTCAGTCCTTCCGCGCCAACACGATGGCGCCGATGACGGCGACGAGGAGAACGAAGGACAACGCCCAGAAGGGCAGCAGGTACGGCCCGAAGATGTCGTCACTGATCACCTGGATCGGAACCTGACTCATCTCGCCGGGATTCTCGATGAGCCGCTCGTCCGAGAAGCCGTCGATGATGACCCACGACATCACTCCGAGCATCAGCAGCGACACCGGAATGGCGATCTTGAAGTTCTTGTTGTTGAGATCGTTCTCGGTGCCGATGCGCGCCCGAGTGAGCATGGTTCCGAACAGGAACAACACCATGACCGCGCCGACGTAGACCAGGACCTGGGTGATGGCCACGAACTCGGCGGACAGCAAGAGGTACTGGGCGGCGGCGCCCGAGAGCACCACCACCAACCACAGGGCGGCGTGAACCACGTTGTTCACGGTGACCACGCGCAACGCCCCGACGACCATCAACAGGGCGATGACTCCGAAGCCGATGTTCTGGGCCACGAGGAGATCGGCGGCCAACATCACTTCTTGCCCTTCTTCTCGGCTCCGGCCTCCAGGGCCGGCGCCTCGGGAACGGTCTCCATCCACTCGCCGAGCTTCACCTTGTCGTGAAGGAGATCGGCGATGCGCGGTTCGCTGTACTCGTACTCCGGGCTCCAGAACAGGGCGTCGAAGGGGCACACCTCCACGCAGATTCCGCAGTACATGCACAACGCGTAGTCGATGTCGAAGCGGTCCAGCTTGTTGACCTGTCGCGGCTTGCCGCCGGCGCGACGCGGGGGCGCCAGTTCCTTGTGGCCCTCGATGTAGATGCACCAGTCCGGGCACGAGCGCGCGCACAACATGCACGAGGTGCAGTTGTCCTCGCGCAAGGCGATGACTCCACGGGCGCGAACCGGCGGGGCCTCCTTCTCGTGCGGGTACTGGATGGTGTTGGCACCATCGATGGTGGTTCGCTTCAAGGTGTTCAGCGTGACGCCGAGACCCTTCAGAAGACCGGGGACCTTGGGCATCAGAACGCCACCTTCAAGATCGCGGTGATCATGATGTTCACCAGGGAGACGGGAACGAGGACCTTCCAGGCGAAACGCTGCAACTGGTCCTCGCGGAAGCGCGGGTAGCTGAAGCGCACCCACATGATGATGAACGACAACAACATCATCTTGGTCACCATGATCAGCGGACCGACCACGTTCATCCAGTTGTCGACGCTGTCCATGGTGTCCCAGCCGAACCAGGCGAACGGGATGCCCCAGCCACCGAGGAACAGAACTGACGCGATCAACGAGAACACGCCGGCGGTGGCGAACTCGGCGATGAAGAAGGTGAGGAAGCGGAATCCCGAGTACTCGGTCATGTAGCCCGACACCAGCTCGGACTCCGCGATCGGCATGTCGAACGGTGTCTGGGTCAGTTCGGCCTGCACCGCGATCATGAAGATGATGAATCCGACGAACTGCGTGAGGATGTAGGGGTTACCCAGCCCGTCCCAGCCGAACATCGAACCGGCGTTCTGGGCGACGACGATCTGCTGCAGGTTCATCGTGCCGGCCTGGATGATGACGCCGATCACGGCCAACACCATGGGCAATTCGTAGGCGATCAGCTGACCCGCGGCGCGCAGACCGCCGAGCAAGGAGTACTTGTTCGCGCTGGCCCAGCCGGCGATGAGGATTCCGAGCACGCTGACCGACGACACCGCCAGCATGTAGAACACGCCGGCCTCGAAGTCGGTGAACCAGGCGTCGGGCCCGAAGGGGACGACGGCCACCAACAGGAACGTCGACACCAGCACCACCAGAGGGGCGATCTTGAAGATGAAGCGATCGGCACGCTCGGGGGTGATGTCTTCCTTCTGCAGCCATTTGCCCACCTCGGCGAACAACTGCATCGAGCCGTAGGGGCCGGCCTCCATCGGTCCGAGACGACTCTGCATGAACGACATCATCTTGAACAGGAACACGTACACGATCGTTCCGGCCGGCAACAGGACGGCGACGACGCCGCCCAGAACGCGCAGGAGCGCCTGGGTCCAGTACGGCAGATCGGCGGCGAGGACGACGGCGTTCATCAGCGATCGATGTCCCCGAGGATGAAGTACAACGACGCCAGGATCGTGATGATGTCGGGCACGTAGACACCCTTGAGCACCCACGGCACGATCGAGATGTTGTTGAAGCTGGCCGAGCGGATCTTGGTGCGGAACGGACCGAGGTCACCCTTGCTGACGACGTAGTAGCCCATCTCGCCGAGCGGATTCTCGGTCGACACCCAGGCCTCACCCTCGGGGACCTTGATGATGCGGGGCACCTTGGCCATCACCGGTCCGGAGGGGATGTTGTCGAGCAACTGATCGACGATGCGCGTCGACTCGCGCACTTCCTGCAGGCGCACCCAGCAACGGGCGAAACTGTCACCGTCGGGATGGGTCCAGACCTTCCAGTCCACCTTGTTCCACGCCATGGGCAACGTCTGGTCGCGACGAAGGTCCCAGTCGACACCGCTGGCGCGCAGGTTGGCACCCGAGAGGCCGTATTGCATCGCGACGTCCTTGGGGATGACGCCGATTCCACGGGTACGACTCTGGAAGATCTCGTTTCCGAAGAGCAGGTTCTCCATCTCGTCGCAGAAGTTGCGCAACTTCTTCATGACCACCCGGGTCTCGTCGATGAAGCCGGCCGGGAGATCGTCCTTCAGACCGCCGATGCGGTCGAAGTTGGGATGGAATCGCCCACCGGTGGCACCCTCGATGAGGTTCAACACGTACTCGCGATCGCGGAACGCCATGAACACCGGCGTGATGGCGCCCATCTGCACACCGAGGTCGCCGAGGAACAACGACACGTTGGCGATGCGCGACAGTTCGAAGAGGATGGTGCGGATCCACTGGGCGCGCGGCGGCGCCTCGATCTCCATCAACTTCTCGGCGGCGAGAATGAACGGCACTTCGTTGGCGAAGCTCCCGAGCCAGTCGATGCGGTTGACGAGCGCGGTGACCTGCGGATACGTGCGCACCTCGGTGAGCTTCTCGTAGCCGCGGTGCATGTAGCCGCACGACGGTTCGGCCCACACCACCTGTTCGCCGTCGAGTCGGGCGATGATGCGCAACGTCCCGTGGGTGGCGGGGTGCTGCGGTCCGATGTTGAGGGTCATGCCCTCGGTCTCGAGTTCGACGTTCAGTCGCGCGTCCGCCGCCTGCGCGGCGATGTACGACATCTGACGTCGATCGATCAACGACTCGGTGGAGGTCATTCGGCGTCGCCTTCCTCATCGTCGGACCCGCCGGGGAGCGGCTCGACATCGACGATGCCGGGCCACGGCTTCACGATGCGGGCCAGGAGCGGGAAATCCTTGCGGAGCGGGTGGCCCTCGAAGTCGGAGGGCAGGTACATGTTGCGAAGATCGGGATGACCGGCGAATCCGATGCCGAACATCTCGTGGGTCTCGCGCTCGTGCCAGTTGGCGCCGGCGAAGACCGGGATCCACGACTCGACCACGGGTTCGGCGTCGGGCACGTCGCACTTCAGGTTGACGCCCACGTGCGTGACGGGATGAACGACGCGCGCGAGAACCTGAAGACGCGTCTCGCCTCCCGCGTAGCCCTGCGCGATGGTGTCGTCACGCTCGGGGGCCGGGGCGGTGGGATCGTCCTCACCCTTGCCGAACGGCGAGGGCATCCAGTCGATGGCCGACAGGAAACAGAAGTACTCGAACCCCATGGCCCGCAGGGCCTGACCGGTGGTCCGCCACGCGTCGGTGCGCACGCGCACCCACACGTCGTCGCCGGGCTTCACGTGGCTGTCGAGCAACGCGTCACCGATCGCCGACCGCAGGTCGTCGACGATGCGCTGGCGCAAGGTGTCGCCGGGGATCTCGGCCACGGCGTCAGTCGACACGAGCGGCTCCGGCCTTGGTCACCGCGCGACCGTCGACGCGCTCGCCCACGACGATGGGCTTGCTGCCCTCGCCGCGCCAACGGGCACCCATGTCCTCGTTACGGATGCGCTGCTGCAACAACACCACGCCCTCGAGCAGAGCCTCGGGTCGGGGAGGACAACCGGGCACGTAGACGTCGACCGGGATGATCTGGTCGACGCCCTTGGTGACCGAGTAGCTGTCCCAGTAGGGGCCGCCGCAGTTGGCGCACGAACCCATGGAGATGACGTACTTGGGTTCGGGCATCTGCTCGTACAGGCGCTTCACCGCCGGGGCCATCTTGTCGGTGACGGTTCCGGAGATCACGACCAGGTCGGCCTGACGGGGACTGGCCGGCAGCGGGATGACGCCGAGGCGCATCACGTCGTACCGGGGGGAACCGAAGGCGGCGCCCATCTCGATGGCGCAACAAGCAAGGCCCCACTGGTACACCCACAGGCTGTACGAGCGACCCAGATTCAAGAGTGAATTCAGCGGCTTCGGGAGCCGCCCGCGGTCAACGAGACCCATGTGACTCCTTGTCCATTACACCCAGCGCAGGACGCCCTTGCGCCAGGCGTAGACGAGACCCAATAGAAGAACTCCCACGAACACACCCATCTCGACCAGGCCGAAACCGGCGTAGCGCTCGAGCTGTGTGGCCCAGGGGAAGATGAACACCGCTTCCACGTCGAAGATGACGAAGAGCAACGCGAACACGTAGTAGCGAATCTGGCTCTGGGACCAGCCCTCGCCCACCGGATCCACGCCGCTCTCGTAGGTCAGCAACTTCTCGCGGTTCGGATTGTTGGGTCGCACGAGCACCGCGATGCCCAAAAGCAACGAGGCCAACAGCAGGGCGATCAGCCCGAACCAGAACACGATGAGGTACGACCTCAGGAACTCCGACATCGGGTAAGACGCTACTACGGGGTCCCTGACCGAACCCAACTTCTCCCCTGCTCGCGGGGCCGTCACGAGACATGTCACACCGGTGTCGCCACACCGGATCGCGACCCGGGGATCAGGAGTTCGCGACGTGATTCATGAACCAGTCGACGATGCGCTCGCACGCCGGTCGACTGACCTTCACATTCTCACGAGTGCGTTCCATCACCTCGTCGGGCGACATCCCGAGACGGGCCAGATCGTCGGATCCGGCGGTCCAGGCCGCCAACATCGACTCGTTGGCCTCGGGGTGGAACTGGGTGGCCAGGATCCGACCCGATCGGATGGCCTGGGGCCCCGACGGACTGGTGGCCATCACCTCCCACCCCGGGGGCGGGGTGAACACGTCGAAGTGCCACTGCATCCACGGCCCGGCGGCGATCACCTCGGGGACGTCGGAGTCCACCCGATGCCAGCCCACCTCGGGTCGGGACGCTCGCTGCACCGAGCCACCCAGGGTGTGGGCGATCATCTGGGAGCCGTAACAGATGCCGAACATGGGAACACCAGTTCGCTTCACCTCTCTGATCAGGGCCGATTCGGCCTCGACCTGCCGGCTCACCGACTCCCAGTAGACACTCCACTCCGAGCCCAGCAGCACCACGAGGTCGTGCCCGGCCAGATCGGGCCACTCCTCGGGATGCTCCCGATGGCACTCGTCGAAGGCGAAACCATGGAATCGCAGGCGCTCCCCCACGAAACCGGGGTCGGCGTCGACCGAGTTGGCCACCAGAAGTGCTCGCACGTCCGACACGCTATGGCTACCGTGGGTCGGGCATGGGGATCGAAGAGAACGCGATCGTCGACATCTCCCGGGAGGCCATCCTCGCCGCCCGCGAGGCGGGTCGATCCGTGGTGAAGCACACCCCGGTCACGGCCTCGGCGGCCCTCAGTGACCGCACCGGCGGGTCGATCGTGCTCAAGGCCGAGAACATGCAGCGCACCGGCAGCTTCAAGATCCGGGGGGCCATGAACAAATTGGCCAGCCTGGGCGAACTCGCCCGCAACGGGGTCACGGCCGGCAGTGCCGGAAACCACGCCCAGGCGCTGGCCTTCGCGGCCCGCAACCACGGGGTGCCCTGCGAGATCTTCGTTCCGCGGAACGCTCCCATCGCCAAGATCGCCGCCTGTCGAGGCTACGGAGCGACGGTCGTCGAAGGGGGCGACTCGCTCGACGACGCCGTGGTCTCCGCCCAGGCGCGGGCCGCCGAGAAGGGGATGCAGTTCTGCCACCCGTACGACGACCCGGTGGTGGTGGCGGGTCAGGCCACGCTCGGGCTGGAGTTGCTCGCCGACATCGACGATCTGCGTCGGGTCATCATCCCGCTCGGTGGTGGCGGTCTGGCCAGCGGCGTGGCCATCGCGGTGAAGCAGCACGATCCGTCGATCCACGTGATCGGCGTGCAGGTGGAGGCCTGCGCGCCGTACGCCAACGAACAACCGCCCTCGGGTCCGGTGCTCACCCTCGCCGACGGAATCGCGGTGAAACGACCCGGCGCCGTCACTCGCCCGCTCGTCGAGAAATGGCTCGACGACATCGTGGTCGTCGACGAGGATGCCGTGGCTGACGCGATGGTGATGATGATGGAGCGCTCGAAGCTCTACGTCGAGGGTGGCGGTGCGGTCGGGGTGTCGGCCCTGCTCTCCGAGCGCGCGGCGCCGTCGCGCACCGGAACCACGTGCGTGGTGCTCTCGGGTGGCAACGTCGATCTCGGAGTGGTGCCCGGTCTCATCCGACGTTTCGAGACCCAGGCCGGTCGTCGACTGATTCTCTTCGTGAAGGTGAGCGATCGACCCGGCGGCCTCGCCAAGTTGCTCGCGATCTTCGCCGAGAACGGTGCCAGCGTGATCGACATCGAACACGTGCGCGAGGGAGTCGATCTCCACGTCCGCGAGACCGGAGTCACCGCCGTTCTCGAGGTGCGCGGTCCCGATCACGCCGAGTCGATCGTCGACGCGGTGCGCAACGCCGGCTACGAAGTGGGTCAGTGAGAGGTCACCTTCACGACTTCCAGAAGACGGTCTTCAACTCGCTGTAGTGATCCATCGCCGTCATCGACAGCTCCCGTCCGATTCCGCTCTTCTTGAACCCACCGAACGGCGTGGAGAATCGAACCGAGGAGTTGGAGTTCACGCTGAGGGTTCCCCCCTCGAGAGCCCGTGCCACGCGCATCGCCCGCGACGCGTCCGAGGTCCACACCGAACCCGACAGCCCGTAGGCGGAGTCGTTGGCCAGTCGAATCGCATCGGCCTCGTCGTCGAAGGGAATCACCGTTGCCACCGGTCCGAAGATCTCGGTGGTGCACACGTCGCTCGTCGGATCCGCCGGGGCGACGATCGTGCAGGGATACCAACTTCCGGCACCGGTCGGGGCCTCACCGCGCCAAGTGGGTTCGACACCGTCCATGATTCCCCGGACCCGAGCGAGATGGCCGCGCGAGTAGAGCGGACCCATCTGCGTGGCCTGCGACGTCGGGTCACCGACGACGATGCGCGAGGAAGCCTCGATCATGGCCGCGACGAAACGCTCGAACACCGGACGTTGAACGAGCACCCGCGAACGGGCGCAACAGTCCTGACCGCTGTTGTCGAACACCGCTCCGGGTGCCGAGGCCGCCACGGCCTCCACATCGGTGTCGGCGAAGACGATGTTGGCGCTCTTGCCCCCGAGTTCGAGGGTCACGCGCTTCAACGAGTCGGCACAGCCCGCCATGATGCGTTGGCCCACCGCGGTGCTGCCCGTGAACCCGATCTTGCGCACCAGCGGATGCGAGACGAGTGCCCACCCCGCCTCGTCGCCGGTGCCGACGGCCACGTTCACGACGCCCTCGGGAAGACCGGCCTCGAGGGCCAACTCGCCAAGTCGCAGCGCACTGAGCGGCGTCGACTCCGACGGCTTCAGCACGACCGTGTTGCCGCAAGCCAGGGCAGGCCCCAACTTCCACGCCGCGATGAGGATCGGGAAGTTCCACGGGATGATGAGGCCCACCACTCCCATCGGTTCGTGGAAGGTCATCGACACGCCGTCGGCCACCGGGTACGTGTGACCCAGATGCTTGTCGACCGCCCCGGCGTAGTAGTGCAGGACCTCGGCGGCGGTGTCGGCGCACCATCGGCTCGACGAGATCGGCATGCCCATGTTCGTCGTGTCGAGTCGCGCCAGTTCCTCGGCGTGATCGGCGACCTTCTGGGCGAACCGGCGAAGCAATCGCGCCCGATCGGTGGGGTTCACCTGGCGCCACGCGTCGAACGCGGAGTGGGCACGCGTCACCATCCGGTCGACGTCGCTCGCGGTCGCCAGTTCGATCGTCGAGATCTCGCGATCGTCGGCCGGATTGCGCAGGGTCATCGTCGAAGCCATGTTCGGGACGTTACTCGTGCTGGCAGAATGTGGTCGTGGGTGCTCCGCTCGTTCTCATCGTCGGCCGCGCGATCTCCCGGGCCGAGGGACTGAGAACCGCCGGCTACGCCAGCGGTCGTTTCTACTGTGACGCCGTCGTGCGGGCCGGTGGCGTGCCACTCGTCCTCGCGCCGATTCGCGACCTCGCGTCGCGGGTGGACGACGTGCTCGACGTCGTCGACGGTGTCGTCCTGCACGGAGGCGTCGACATCGATCCCGACCGTTACGGCCAGTCCGTCACGAGCGAGCACGTGTACGGGGTCGATCCGGACCTCGACGAGGTCGAGTTCGCGGTCACCCGAGCGGCCCTCGGCCGCGACGTTCCGCTCTTGGCGATCTGTCGTGGCTTCCAGGTTCTCAACGTCGTCCAGGGTGGAAGCCTCGTGCAACACATCGAGGCCGGGAACCATCGTGCCGTGTTCCACCCGGTGGACGCGCTCGACGGCTCGAGGGTCTCACGGGCCATGGGAACCGTGCGCCCCACCGCCTGCCACTCGTTCCATCATCAGGCGGTCGACGTCCTCGGCTCGGACCTCGCGGTGACGGCCACGTCGGACGACGGGATCATCGAGGCGGTCGAGCACTCCGATCGGCGGTGGGTGGTGGGTGTGCAATGGCATCCCGAGGACTCAGCCGACGACGACGCCGAGCAGCAGGGACTGTTCGACGAATTCGTCCGTCAGTGCGCGATGCTCAGGCGTGGGCCGGGCACTGCGGCTTGAAGAAACACCAGTCGCAAAGCTTGGTCACGTTGCACGAGAAGTTCTCGGACGCGCACGACGCGTCGATCATCTCCTTGGTCTCCACGATCACACCGCGGGCGATGTTCAACTTCACCGGAGTGATCGTCATCTCGTGCTTCTGGCCCGTCTTGAGATAGAGCAACTCCAGCCTCGACGTGGTCTCCTGGTCGGCTTCCTGCATCATCAGCGCGTAGGTGGTGAGTTGGAAGAACTTGTCGTCCTCGCTCTTGAAACGGGGGTTCGGTACGTTGCCGGTCTTGTAGTCGCTGATCACGACCCGTCCGTCGTCGTCGAAAGTGAAGCGATCGATGAAGCCCCGCATCCGGACGCCGTCGATCTCGGCGTCGATTTCGTGCTCCATGCCCACCAGTTCGGTGTTCTGGGGATCCTCGACCTTCCAGAGATTTCGCATGCACTCGAAGGCCTGTCGTTTGAAGTCGAGGATGGTGCCCTCGGGCTTGGCGAGTAGACCGACCTGCGTCTCCCAGTCGCTCTCCTTCCAACGTTCGGTGGCCATCGCCTTCACCGACTCCAGGGTCCGTTCGTGGGCGTCGAGTTGGTAGAAGTGCTCGAGAACCTCGTGGACGAAGGTGCCCACGTGAATGGCCCACGTGGGAGGTTCGGAGAGACGGTCGATACGCGAGAACTTGAACTTCATGGGGCAATCGCGGAAGGTGCCGATCGACGACGGCGACAGGTACGCGGGTGCCTCGAACATGTGGTCAGTCTGTCAGCCGTTCGGAGTGCGACCGTGGATACGGCCACACCGAATTCAGCGCGCGAACGACGCCGCCGTCCGCGCGGCGTCGATGAGCCAGCCGGGGAAAAGACCGACGAGCAAGGTGAAGACCGTCGCCAAGGTGACGACCACGTTGGCGGTCAGCGGCACGCGAACGGTCTCCCGCGAGTCGTCGCCGGCCTCGGCATCGTTGAGCCACATCGAGATCATGATGCGCAGGTACAGCACGGCCGCGATGACGGACGCGACCATGGCGATGATGGCGATGGCATAACTCTCGTTGGCCGCCGCCGACGTGATCACGCCGAACTTGGCGATGAATCCGGAAGTGGCCGGCATTCCCGCCTGAGCGAGAAGGAAGACGGTCATCGCGAGCGCCAGTGCGGGACGTTGACGTCCGAGACCACGGAACGACCCGAGATCGGAACCGGCGTCTCCCGTGCGCGACACCAACGACACCACGGTGAAGGTGCCGATGACCAACACGGAGTAGATGACGAGGTAGAGCAGGACCGACGGCACGCCGTCCTCGTCGCCGGCGTGACCGGCGGCCTCGATGCCCATCATGATGAACCCGGCGTGACTGATCGAGGAGTACGCGAGCATGCGCTTCACGTCGGTCTGGACGACGGCCATCACCGAGCCGACCACCACCGACAGCACGGCGAGCACCCACACCACCGGACGCCAGTCCTCGATGCGGGTGGGAAGGGCGACCAGCAGGATGCGGGCCATGGTGGCGAACGCGGCCAGCTTGCCGACCGACGCCATGAAAGCGGTGACCGGAGTGGGCGCACCCTGGTACACGTCGGGGGTCCAGAAATGGAACGGCACCACCGCCACCTTGAAGGCCAACCCGACGAGGAGCAGTGCGACGCCGGCGAGGAGCATGGCGTCGTCGCCCTTCAGGAAGATCTGGTCGGCCAGCACGCGACCCATACGCGAGATGTTGGTGGTGCCGGTGCTCCCGTACAGAAGGGCGATGCCGTACAGCAGGAACGCCGAAGCGAAACCGCCGAGGATGAAGTACTTGAGACCACTCTCCTGGCTCTCCGACCGACGACGGTGGCTGGCGGCCAACACGTAGAGCGCGATCGACAGGGTCTCGAGACCGAGGAAGAGCACGACCATGTCGTTCGCCGCGGTCATGATCATGGCACCGATGGCCGCGCAGAGATACAGCGCGTAGACCTCGGGGCCGTCGAGTTGTTCGCGACGCAGATAGTCGGACGTCGACAACGACACCAGGGCGAGGGCCCCGGCGATACCGATCCAGCACAGAACCGTGAAATGGTCGATCGCCAAGGCGTCGTTGATGATGACCCGCGAACCGTCCCGACCGATGTCGTGCCACAGGAACATCTCGACGACGACGGCGGCCGCCGCCAACTCGACCGTGCCCAGGGAGTACCACGCCCGGGGCCAGGCGCGAACCAACACCGACAGGACCAGGTTCAGCATCATGCCCGCGAGCAGGATGATGAGGGGCGTGATGGCCAACCAGTCGATCGAGGGGTACTGCATCGTGGTGCCCATCAGCCCTCGCCTCCCTCGGTCTCGGAGTGTTCCAACATCACCGGTTCGGGGGCCACGTATCCGGTGACCTGCTCCATGCGATCGAGCAACGACCTCACGCTGGGCTCGATGCGATCGAGCATCGGCTTGGGATACACGCCGCAGAACACGATCAGACCGATGAACGGGAGTAGGACCAGTCCCTCGCGCAACCGCAGCTCGCGGAACGACGAGTTGGCCTCGTCGGGCTCACCGTGGAAGACGCGCTGGTAGGCCCACAACAGGTACAGGGCGGCGAGGATGACACCGGTGGCGCCGATGACGACCCACCAACGGGCGGTCGCGAATCCACCGATGAGCACGAGGAACTCACCCACGAAACCGTTCAATCCCGGAACACCGATGCTCGACAGCATCACCACCATGAAAGCGGCGGCGAAGATCGGCGCGACCTTTTGCAGACCCTTCAACTCGGCGATCTGCCGCGTGTGACGGCGTTCGTAGATCATGCCCACGAGGAGGAAGAGCGCACCGGTCGACACTCCGTGGTTGATCATCTGCATCACGCCACCACTGATCGCTTCCGAGGTGAAGGCGAAGGTGCCGAGCACGATGAATCCGAGGTGGGCCACCGACGAGTAGGCGACGAGGCGCTTCAGGTCCTTCTGCATCGTCGCGGCGACGGCACCCCAGATGATGCCGATCACGGCCAGGGTGAGGAAGATCTCCCGGCTCCACAGCGCGGCCTCGGGGAACAAGTAGACGCCGAATCGGAGCAGACCGTAGGTACCCAACTTCAGCAGCACTCCGGCCAGGATCACCGAGCCGGCAGTCGGAGCCTGCGTGTGGGCATCGGGCAACCACGTGTGCAACGGGAACAGAGGCACCTTCACCGCGAAGGCGATGGCGAAGGCGAAGAACAGCCAACGACCGGTGCCGGCCGCGAAGCTGGCGCCCTCGGCGATCTCGACCAGATCGAAGGTCATGCGACCGATGTCGGACTTGGCGAGCAGCGCGGTGGACACGATGCCCACCAACATGAAGGCCGAACCGACCATCGTGTAGAGGAAGAACTTCGTGGCCGCGTAGATGCGCTGGTCGTATCCCCATCCACCGATCAGGAAGTACATCGGGACCAGAACGATCTCGAAGAAGAGGAAGAACAAGAAGAGGTCGAGGCTGAGGAACGAGCCCATCACCCCGGCCTCGAGCAACAACAACCAGGCCAGATAGCGCTTCTCGTCGTGATGCGGATCGCAACCGACGATCACCAACGGGAACAGGATTCCGGTGAGGACCACGAGGAACAGCGAGATCCCGTCGACCCCCAGGTGCCAGCCGATTCCCCACGAGGAGATCCACTCGTGCTTGGAGACGAACTGGAAGCCCTCCTCCCCGGTCTCGAACGACGCCAACACCCACAGCCCCAGCGCTCCGGTGAACACCGAGGAGACGAGGGCGATCAACTTGGTGTACTCCGGTCGTCGCGACGACGTCATGAGAGTCAGGATCGAACCGGCGAGCGGTGCCAACACCAGCAACGTCAGGACCGGATACGGCAACGCGTGCGTCGCTTCGGCCAGCATCAGAGCACCACCCCTCGGAGGAAGAACCACACCAACAGGGCGACCACACCCAGTCCGACGGCGGCCGCGTAGTTGCGCACCGCACCCGTCTGGCCCTTGCGCAGGAACCCGCCGGTTCCCTGCACGAGTCGACCGACTCCGTTGACCGCACCGTCGACGATGGTGCGGTCGGCCCACGCCACCGCGTCGAACGCGCGACGACCGGGGCCGCCCATGAACGACGTGACGGCCTTGTCGTACTTCCAGCCCTCGGCGAGCAGCGCCGGCTCGACCGGGGCCACCTTCTTCTTCGCGTAGACCGCGGCCGACAGCAGGATGCCCGCGACGGCGACCACGACGGCCACACCGAGCAGGACGTACTTGTTCTGGTAGGCCCACGACTCGTGGATGTCGGCCTCACCGAACTCGATCACGGGCTCGAGCCAGTGTTCGAGGAAGTGCAGATCCTTGGTGAACGGCAACTGCATCGCCCCGCCCACCACCGACAATCCGGCCAGCACGACCAGGGGCAGCAACATGATCTTGGGACTCTCGTGGGGCTTGAAGTCCCCGTGAGCGCCGTGCTCCTCGCTGTGATCGTTCCAGCGCGCCTCACCGAAGAACACCATGATCACCTGACGGGTCATGTAGTAGGCGGTGAGAAGCGCGGTGATCATGCCGACCACGTAGAGCACGGGGCTCTTGGCGAAGGCGAACAGCAGGATCTCGTCCTTGCTCCAGAACCCGGCGAACGGCGGCACTCCGGCGATCGCCAGCCAGCCGATGATGAACGTGAACGCGGTCACCGGCATCAGCTTTCGCAGGGCACCCATTCGACGCATGTCCTGCTCGTGGTGCATCCCGTGGATCACCGAACCACTTCCGAGGAACAGCAGGGCCTTGAAGAAGGCGTGGGTCACCATGTGGAAAATGGCGGCGACGTAGGCGCCCGAACCGACCGCGAGGAACATGAAACCGAGCTGGCTCACGGTCGAGTAGGCCAGGACCTTCTTGATGTCGGTCTGGGCCACGGCGATGGTGGCCGCGAACAACGCGGTGGCCACGCCCACGATGGCGATCAGGGTGGGGGCCCACTCGTACGAGATCGCCAACACGGGGTTGACGCGGGTCATGAGGAACACACCCGCGGTGACCATGGTGGCGGCGTGGATGAGCGCCGACACGGGCGTCGGACCCTCCATGGCGTCGGGCAACCAGATGTAGAGCGGCAGCTGGGCGCTCTTTCCACAGGCACCGATGAAGAGCATCAGACCGATGGCCGTCGCGGTGACCGCGGACAACGCACCGGACTCGGCGGCGTGATTGATGCCGGCGTAGCTGAGGGTGCCGGTGGCACCGAAGGCGAGGAACATTCCCATCATCACGCCCCAGTCACCGACTCGGTTGGTGACGAAGGCCTTCTTGCCGGCGGTGGCCGCGCTCTCGCGGGTGTGCCAGAACGAGATCAGGAAATACGAGCAGGTGCCCACGCCCTCCCAGCCGAGGAAGGTGACGAGCAGGTTCTCGCCCAGCACCAGCATGAGCATCGAGAACACGAAGAGGTTGAGGTAGATGAAGAACTTGCTGAACTTCGGGTCACCGTGCATGTAGCCGATGGCGTAGAGGTGGATCAGCGTTCCGATGCCGGTGACGAAGAGCGCCATCGTGATGCTGAGCGGATCGGCGAGGAAGGCCAGATCGACGTGCAACGAGCCGACCGGTACCCACGAGAAAGCGGTCACCACGTGGTGCCGTTCCTCGGCGGGCATCGAGATCAGATCGAAGAAGGCGGCCACGGTGACGACGAACGAGCCCGCCACCATGAGCGCGGCCACCGCACCCGAACGCGGTTCGCCCAGTAGACGTCCGAAGACGACGTTGACGAGGAACCCCAGCAACGGCAAGGCCGGAATCAACCAGATCAGATCGAGCATCGCACTAACCCTTCAGCGCCGAGATGTCGTCCGCGGTCGCCCCCGGGCGACGGCGCATGATGGACACGATGATTCCGAGGCCCACGACCACCTCGGCGGCGGCCACGACCATGACGAAGAAGACGGTGGTCTGACCACCGATGTCGCCCATCTTCTTGGCGAGGGCCACGAAACTGAGGTTCACCGCGTTGAGCATCAACTCGATGCACATGAACATCACGAGCGGATTGCGACGAACCAGCACTCCGACGGCGCCGATTCCGAAGAGCACGGCGGCCAGGACGAGGTACCAGGTGGTGGTGGGGGTGGCGGCGGCGACGATCGACATCAGGAGTCCTTCCCCGTTCCCTTGACGCGGCGCGTGAGCAACACCGTGCCCACCACCGCGACCACCAGAAGCACCGAGGTGACCTCGAAAGCCACCACGTAGTCACCGAACACGCTGCGGGCCAACTGCTTGATGTTGGTGTCACCGTCACCCACGACGTCGGCCACGTTCAGGCCGTCTCCGCGCGCGGTGATCGCGTCGCGCGAGGACACCACGGCGGCCACGACCAGACCGACCAGACCGAGACCCACGATGGCCGCCAGCGGCCGCTGGACCTTGAAGGGTTCGGTCGACAGATCCTCGGAGCGGTCCACGCCGAGGAGCATGATCACGAACAGGAACAGAACCACGATGGCGCCGGCGTAGACGATCACCTGCACGGCCGCCAGGAAGTGGGCGTTCTGCGCCACGAACATCACCGCCACCCCGAACAAGGTGAGAATGAGGCTCAGCGCCGCGTGGACCGGATTGCTGCGAACGATCACACCGATCGCACCCACCAGGATCATGGCGGCCGAGAGAACGAAGACGACCAGTTCCATCAGCGCTCACCTCCGTCGCGCACGCTCTGCTCGGGCTCGGGAGCGCGTTCGCCGTAACCCAGCTCGCCGCTCCAACCCACGACGCCCTCGAAAGTGGCGTCGCCCGAGGGCGCCGTCGCGCGCACCCAACCCGAGGTGAGCAGATCCTCGCCGTCGCGCCAGTCCTCCCACGGGAGTCGCTGGGGACGACCATCGTCGCCCACGACCAACTCGGCCTTGGTGTAGATCGCGTCCTTGCGGTTGGTGAAGGAGAACTCGAACAACTTGGACTCGGTGATCGCCTCGGTCGGGCAGGCCTCGACGCACAGGTCGCAGTGGATGCAACGCAGGTAGTTGATCTCGTAGACGAAACCGAATCGCTCACCGGGCGAGGTGGGGTTGTCGGGATCGTTGTCGGCTCCGCGCACGTAGATGCACTTGGCGGGGCACACACCGGCGCACAGCTCGCAGCCGATGCACTTCTCCATGCCGTCCTCGTAACGGTTCAGGACGTGACGCCCGTGGAGACGCTCGGGCTTGTCGGCCTTCTCGTCGCGGTGGGGCTTGCCCTTGCGGAGCTCACGACCTCCGGAATACTCACGGGTCACCTTGTTGCGTCGACCCACCTGACGAAGGGTGACCAGGAATCCACCGAGATAGCCCATCAGAACGTCGCCCCCTCACGGTCACGATTCGCGCGACTGGTGCGCACCGCCGCCGACATCAGCGCCGCGCATCCGGCGATGACGATTCCGGAGATGACTCCGACCACTCCGCGGTTCCAACCCTCGTCACGGCCGAGCTGCAGCACGGCCATGAGCATGAACCACCCGAGCGACGCCGGGATGAGGATCTTCCACCCGAGGTCCATGAGTTGGTCGTAGCGGAATCGCGGCAACGTGGCGCGCATCCAGACGTACACGTACAGGAAGACGAGGACCTTGGCGATGAACCACACGGTTCCCTCGATCGCCCCGGGGATGACCGGGATGTCGAAGAGTCCCTGCGGTCCTCCGAAGAAGAGGGTCACGATGATTCCGCTCATCGTGACGGTGTTCATGAACTCGGCGAGGAAGAAGAGTCCGAAACGGATGCTGGAGTACTCGGTGTTGAAACCACCGACCAGTTCCTGCTCGGCCTCCACGAGATCGAACGGAGGACGATTCATCTCGGCGGTGGCCGCCAACATGAAGATGATGAAGGGCACCACGCCGGTGGACACCACGTGCCAGTCGGTGATGCCGCCCTGGTTGCCCACGATCCCGCTGGTCGACAGCGTGCCGGACAGCAACAACACCGTGGCGATGCTCAATCCGAGAGCGGCCTCGTACGACACCATCTGAGCCGAGGCGCGGACCGATCCCAACAGCGGGTACTTCGAACCGCTCGACCAACCGGCCAACATGATTCCGTACACCGCGACGGCCGAGAGGGCCATGAACAACAGGATTCCCACCGGCGGGTCGGCCAACTGCACCCGCGTGGTGTGTCCGAACCATTCCACCAGTCCGTCCTTGCCGTCGGAGAAATCGCCTCCCAGCGGAATGACGGACCACACGAGGAAGGCCGGAACGAACGCGAGGTAGGGCGCCAACTTGAAGACGAAACGGTCGGCACGATCCGGAAGCAGGTCCTCCTTGAAGAACAACTTGATTCCGTCGGCCAACGTCTGCAAGAGACCCCACGGACCCGCCTTGTTGGGACCGATGCGGTTACCCATGCCGGCGATGGCCTTGCGCTCGAACCACACCATGAACATGGTGACGAGCAGACCGAGGGCGAAGATCACCACCACCTTGAGCAGGATGATCAGCAACGGTGCCCAGATGAGGTCGCCGATCGCCAGGGGGTCGAGGCCGAGCAGCGCGGACATCACAACGTCTCCACGTTCACGTCGTTGACCCACTTCGTGGAGTCGATCAATTCACCGATGTTCGCTCCCGACTGGGCCCAGGCCGCCCACACCGTTCCACGTTGCACCGACTCGTCGGCCACCACGTTCATCACGATGGAGGTGCGATCGCCCGACACCTTCACCGACGCTCCGTCGGCGGCGCCGAGACGCTCGAGGTCGAGCGGGTGCATGTGCAAGCCGGACCCCGGGGCCAAAGGAGCGAGCGAGGGCGACTCGGCCACGTTGCGTCCGTTGTCGTACAACTTGCGACCCACCACCAAGCGGTAACCGAAACCGGGTCGCTCGGCCACCGGCGGAGCGACCCGACCCGATGTGCCCGAGGTGAGCGCGCTCAGCACGACCCCGTCGGGGTTCGCCGACAACGCGGACCGGGTGGCCGGAGCGAAAGCCGGGTTGGAGGACACCAGATCGGAGTGGACGTCGGCCACCGACGCCATGGAGAGATCGTGCCCGAGGAAATCGGCCAGTTCGAGGGCCACCATCCAGTCCGGACGCGACGTGCCGGTCACCGTCACCTTGCGCGCGAGTCGGGTCACCCGACCCTCGAGGTTGGTGGTGGTCCCGTCCTTCTCGCCGAAGGCGGCCGCGGGCAACAGCACCGTGGCGCGCGACGACGACGCGGTGGCGAAGGTGTCGACGGCGACGATGTTGGGAATCGCCGCCAGGGCTCGACGCGCGAGTTCGGTGTCGGGACAGTCGGCGATGGGGTCGGCACCGACCAACACCAGACAGTCGATCTCACCCTTCACCGCGTCGGCGAGCACATCGATCGCGTCACGACGGCCGAGCCCGACGGTGAGTGCGCCGCGGATGTTGCCGCGTCGCAGCACCGGCAGCACGGTGGCGTTGGGCTGAGCGGCCATGACGGCGTCGAGGGCCGCCATCGTGTAGTCCTCGCTCTCGGCGAGGTTCGATCGTCCGACGACGACCACCACCGAACCCTTGCCGGTCTGGGCGGCGACGGCGGGATCGGCGAGCGTGCTCGCCACCACCGCCGGCTGGTTGCCGGGCAGGTACGGAACCGACTTCCACGCGTAACGCGTGAGACCGGTCTCCTTGGCGGTGAATTCGAGAATGCGCGAGCGCTTCTTCTCCGAGGCGTCACGGAGGCGCAGATACAGGATCGGCAACTCCTCCTTCAGGTCGGGAGAGAGGAGGATGATCGTCGAGGCACGGGCGGCCTCGTCGATGGTCGCCTGCGGATACGCGAAGATCTCGGCCGGCAAACCGTCGCCCAGTTGGGCGTCGACGGAGTCGACTCCGAGCGCCGCGGCCAACCGGGCCCAGGCGTGGGCGTCCTCGTTCGTGCCCCGGGCACCGCCGAGCACCGCCACGCGCGAGGGACCGCCCGAGCGCAGAGCCGCGGTGACGAGCGACGCGGCGGTCGCCAGCGCCGAACTCCACGACGTCTCCACGAGCGAATCGCCCTGGCGAACGAGAGGGTCGGTGAGTCGGGCGTCCGACTTGACCGACTCGAAGTTGAACCGGCCCTTGTCGCACAACCAGCCGTGGTTCACGGGGTCGCTGTCGACTCCCTGGTAGCGGAGCAACTCGTCACGACTGCTCTCGAGCGTGATTCGGCAACCGACCGAACACGTGGTGCAGGTGCTCTCGGTCTTCTCCAGGTCCCACGGGCGGGCCTTGAAGCGATACGGCTGCGCGGTGAGGGCTCCCACCGGACAGATCTGCACGGTGTTGCCGGAGAAATACGAACTGAACGGCTCGTCGGGGAACGTCTGCACCTGCGTGTTGTTCCCGCGCGACGTGAAGTGGATCAGCGCGTCGCCGGCCACCTCGTCGGCGAAACGGGTGCAGCGATCGCACAGGATGCACCGTTCGCGATCGAGCAACACCAGGTCGCTGATCGGGATGGGCTTCTCGTAATGGCGCTTCTCCTCGATGAATCGGCTCTCGCCCGGACCGTGGCTGAACGCCTGATCCTGCAGAGGACACTCGCCGCCCTTGTCACACACCGGGCAGTCGAGCGGATGGTTCGCCAGCAGGAGCTCGATGATGCCCTCCTGAGCGCGCTTCACCTGATCGGTCCCGGTGCGCACCACCTGACCCTCGGCCACCGGCGTCATGCAACTGACCACCATCATCGGGCCGCGCGGTCCCTCCACCTCGACGAGGCACTGACGGCACATGCCGACGGGGCTCATGCGCGGGTGGTAACAGAAACGCGGGATGTAGTCGCCACTGCGATCCGCGGCGGCGATGATCAACTCGCCCTTGCGGGCCGCGACCGGTCGCCCGTTGATGGTGAGGTTGACGGCGTTGGGATCGACCGCGATCTCCGGCGTCGGTTCGGTGGTGGTCATGACGGGGCTCCGACCGCGACGGCGGTTGATTCGACCGGGGACACGGGGATCATCTTGCGCTTGGTGACCCGGGCCGCGAACTCCTCGGGGAACAGCACGAGCGCCGAGTTGATCGGCGCGTAGGCCGACGGTCCGACGAAGCAGATGGTGTTCATCTTGTACGGGAACGGCACCGCGTCGAGGCCGAGACGCTTGCTCGAGGCGTGCGGGAAATCACCGGGGCAGATGGAGGTTCCGACCTCGACCAACTGCGCCAGATCGGCGTCGGTTCCCTTGCCGTCGACGATGCGACTCAGGATCCTTTCCAACCACGTGCCACCCTCACGACACGGCGTGCACTTGCCGCACGACTCGTGTGCGTAGAAGCGCGTGAGCGTGAGAGCCGCCGCGGGGATGTCGGTGGTCTCGTCCATCACCATCACGGCGCCGGATCCCAGCATCGAGCCCGCCGCACCGGCCTGCGGACCCTCGAACGGCACGTCGAGCTGATCCTCGGTGAACCACGGAGCTGATCCGCCACCGGGAACGAACGCCTTCAGCTTTCTCCCGTCGCGGATACCACCGCAGTACTCCTCGTTGAAGATGAGGTCGCGGAAGGTGGTGACACCGTTGACGATCTCGTAGACACCGGGGCGCTTCACGTGTCCGCTGACGGCGACCATGCGCGTGCCGGGAGACGTCTTGGTTCCGATCGAGGTGTAGGCCTCGGCTCCGTGGCGCATCAACCAGGGCAGGTTCGCCAGCGTCTCGACGTTGTTCACGATGGTCGGCTGTCCGTACAGACCGATGGCGGCCGGGAAGTAGGGCGGCTTCAACCGCGGCATGCCGCGGTTGCCCTCGAGGCTCTCGATGAGCGCGGTCTCCTCACCCACCACGTACGCGCCGGCACCCCAGTGCAGAACGATGTCGAGGGAGAACTTCGAGCCGAGGATGTTCTTGCCGACGTAACCGGCGGCGTACGCCTCGTTGAGCGCCGCGGCCACCCGTTCCTGCGCCAGGGCCATCTCGCCTCGGATGTACAGGAAGCACTGTGAGAGTCCGGCCGCGTAGCACGCGATGAGGCAACCCTCGATCAACTGGTGGGGGTCGCGCTCCATGAGCAAACGGTCCTTGTAGGTGCCCGGCTCGCTCTCGTCGCCGTTGACCACCAGGTACCGGGGGAACACACCCTGAGGCGTGAGCCCCCACTTGGTGCCGGCGGGAAAGCCCGCGCCACCGCGTCCGAGAACGGTCGCGCTCTTCACCTCGTCGTGAACCTCGTTCGCCGGACGACCGAGCGCGGCGCGCAGTCCGGCGTAGCCGTCGGTCGCGAGGTAACGCTGCAACGTGTAGGAATCGGGGTGTTCGAAGCGAGAGGTCACGATACGCGGACGGTCTCCGGCCACGAAACCCGGTGCGTGCGGATAGGTGTTCGTCGGATTCGCCGTGTTCACAGGGCCGCCTTTCCGTCCATCCAGGCCGGAGCCTCGGTGACGTCCTCCGGGGGAACCGCTCCGACCCCACGGTCGACGGGGATGTGCTGACGCACCCGCGCCACGGTGCCGTGGGCCGGAATCTCGTCGGTCAATCGACCATCGCGCAGATCGTCGATGAGCGTGTCGAAGTCGGCCGCGGTGACCCGGAACCGGTAGCGGTAGTTCACCTGCAGACACGGGGCCTCGGTGCACGCCGCCTGACACTCGGCACGCTCGAGGGTGAACATGCCGTCGTCGGTGGTTCCTCCGAGTCGCACCCCGAGCTTGTGCTCGGCGTGGTGCATGAGGTCCTCGGCACCCATCAACGCGCAGGACATCGTCCCGCAGATGTTGACGAGGTACTTGCCCACCGGCTCGAACTTGAACATCTCGTAGAAGGACGCCGTTCCGTACACCTCGGCCGACGTCGCACCGACCAGCTCGCCGATGTGCGCCATCGCCTCGTTCGTGACGTAACCATCCTGCTGCTGGGCGAGATGCAGCAACGGAATGGTGGCCGATCGCGCGCGGGGATAACGGCCGATGATCTCCTTGGCGAGACGGACGTTCTCTTCGGACAGACGAGCCATCAGCGATCGACCTCCCCGAGAACCGGATCAACGGAGGAGATGACGGCCACCGCGTCGGCGACGAGTCCGCCGCGCATCATGTGCGGGAGGGCCTGGATGTTGACGAAGCTCGGAGCGCGCATATGGATGCGGTACGGCTTGGGTCCACCGTCACTGACGATGTAGCAACCGATCTCACCGCGCGGACTCTCGATACCGACGTACACCTCGCCCTCGGGCACCTTGAAACCCTCGGTGAAGATCTTGAAGTGGTGGATCAACGCCTCCATCGACTCGTCGATGCGGGCGCGCGGCGGCGGGGTGACCTTCTTGTTCTGGATGCGGTAGTCGCCGAGGGGCATGCGGTCGAGGATCTGGTACACGATGCGGATCGACTCGCGGATCTCGTTCAGACGGATGGCGTAGCGGTCGAAGGCGTCACCGTAGGTTCCGACGATGACGTCGAACTCGACCTCGTCGTACCGCAGATAGGGCTGGTCGCGACGAAGGTCCCATGCGACACCGGTGGATCTCAGGATGGGTCCGCTGGTTCCGAGGGCCAACGCCTCGTCGGCGGTGATCACACCGACGCCCTGCAGACGCTCGCGCCAGATGGGCTGATCGGTCATGAGGATGTCGTACTCGGCCAGTCGGGGCGGCAACGTCTCGAGGATCGTCAACACGTCGTCGCGCCAGCCCGCGGGCAGGTCGGCCGCCAGTCCGCCGGGACGGATGAAGTTGTGATTCATGCGCAGGCCGGTGACCTTCTGGAAGAACCTTAGCACCTCCTCGCGTTCGCGCCAGCCGTAGAGCATCATCGACACGGCTCCGATGTCCATGCCGTTGGTCGCGAGGAAGAGCAGGTGGCTGCTCATGCGGTTGAGTTCGCTGAGGAGCATGCGCATCCAGACCGCGCGCTCGGGAATGTCGTTCTCGATGCCGCGCAACTTCTCGACCGCCATGGAGAAGACCAGTTCGTTGTTGAGCGGACTGAGGTAGTCCATGCGGGTGACGTTCGTGCCGCCCTGCAGGAACGTGAGTTCCTCGCCCGTCTTCTCCATTCCGGTGTGCAGGTAGCCGATGATGGGCTTGCACCGAAGGACCGTCTCGCCCTGGAGTTCGAGCATGAGGCGCAACACACCGTGGGTGCTCGGGTGCTGCGGGCCCATGTTGATGATCATGGTCTGATCCTCGTCGGGATCGACCGGGACCTGTCCGAGCTTGGCCGCCTCGGCTTCGCTCATGCGCAACACCGCACCGACCTCGCGCAACAGTTCGCGGGCGCCGATCTCGCTGCGCGAGCGCATCTCCTGCGCGCCTTCGTTCGTCTGACGAACGTTCTCCACCGCGGTCACGAATTCGCCCCCTTGAACTGAACGGGGATGCGACCCACCGCGTAATCCTTGCGGAGCGGGTGGCCGTCCCAGTCCTCGGGCATGAGGATGCGGGTGAGGTCGGGATGACCGTCGAACGTGATGCCGAACATGTCGAACACCTCGCGCTCCATGGCCTCGGTACCGGGCCACAGATCGAACACCGACGCGATGGTGGCGTCGGACTCGGGAACCTGCACGCGCACCCGGATGCGATCACGAGAGGCGATCGACGTCAGGTTGACCACCACTTCGAAACGTTCGGCGGCCACACCGGCGGGCAGTTCGCGACCGGGGTGGGTGAGATAGTCGACCGCGGTGAGATCACTGCACATCGCGTAGCCGTCGTCGAGCAACTTCTTCAACACCTTGACGTAGTCGGCGCGCGAAGGATGGACGACGCGCTGACCCCGCGAGTACGAGACCGGAGAGCCGTGGAGCGTCTCGGGTTGCGGAACCTCCTGGACGTCGGTCATGCCGAGACCCCCGCGCGCGACGCCGTCAACTGCACCGGCGAGGTCTGGGCGCCGATCTCGGTGATGTGCAGGTTGGCTCCCGCCCCGGTCTGGGCCCGACGGCGCATGATCTCGCCGTCCTCGATCTTCTGGTGGAGCGTCTCGATGGCGTGGATCAGCGTCTCGGGCGTCGGAGGACACCCGGGGGCGTAGACGTCGACCGGAACGATCTGGTCGACTCCCTGGATGATGGCGTAGTTGTTGAACATGCCACCGCTCGAGGCGCACACGCCCATGGAGATGACCCACTTGGGTTCCATCATCTGGTCGTAGACCTGACGCAACACCGGGGCCATCTTCTGGCTCACGCGCCCGGCGACGATCATGATGTCGGCCTGTCGCGGCGAGGCGCGGAACACCTCCATGCCGAAGCGGGCGATGTCGTAATGCGGACCACCGGTGCCCATCATCTCGATCGCGCAACAAGCCAGGCCGAAGGTGGCACCCCAACTCGAGCGACTGCGCGCCCACTTGACGAGATCCTCGATCTTTCCGGTGACGATGTTGTGGTCGAGACCACCGAGTCCATCGTCGAGCACGTTGCGCACCACACTCATGTCGAACCCCCGCCGTTCAGGCTGCCCGGTCGTCGTCGATGCGGCCCTCGAGGCCCACTCGACGGATGGTCGAAGACGACGTACGCGTGTCGGAGACCCCGTCGACGAGACGACGCGCCTTGGCGACGGGACCCCAGTCGAGAGCGCCTCGAGCCACGACGTAGACGAACGCGAGGAAGAAGACGGCGCTGAAGGCGACCATCTCCCAGAATGCGAAGGCGCCGAGTTCGGCCCGGTTGACGGCGTACGGATAGATGAAGATGATCTCGATGTCGAACATGATGAACAACATCGCGACGATGTAGAAGCTCACCGGGAAACGCTCGGGTGGTTCACGGCTCGGAACGATGCCGCACTCGTACGGGGCTTCCTTGGCCACCGACGGGCGGCGCGGTGCCAACAGTCGTGATGCGATGAAGCTGAGTACCCCGAACAGGATGCCCAGAACCATCAGGGCGATCACCGGCAGGTACTGGCCCATCGGTCAGGCCTTCGCGGGTAGGGCCAGACCGCGGTTCGCGGCGACGATGCGATCTCGACGATGCAGCATCCAACAGCTCAGCAGGAAGATGATCCCCGAGCCGATGGTGATGAAGGCCGCCGGCTGGCGCTTGCTCCCGAGGTCGCGAATCATCACCACGTACTGGTGGGGTTGCGACTCGTCGATCACGGGACGGGCGGGGGCCCGGCCGGGCTCGACACGTTGCGGGACGAGAGGTGCGATCTCCACCACGGCGTACGACGGCTTGTGGAAGAATGCGAGGAAGTCGACCTCGTCGCCGAACTTGGGATAACGCTCGCCACCGCGCACGTACACGCGGGTGGCCTCGTATTCACCGGCGGCGTACATCTCGGCCTCGATCTGGATGATCTCGTCCGCGGCGGCGATGGCCTGTCCGCGACCACGGTCATCGGTGGGAAGCAAGCGCCATCCCTCGGACTCCATCGCCGCTCCGGACGCGTCGGCGATCTCGGTGAAGGACGCACCCTCGTCGAACTGGATCGGCGACTCCACCACCTCGGCGTCGAGCAGGTACTGGCCCTCGCGCACGATGGAGAAGGGCTCGGACGGCTTCCACGACGGCGAGTTGCCCACCAGACCGATGCCGTAGATCATCCAGATGATGCCCATCAACATCATCCATCCGGCCAGACCGGCGATGGACACGAGGAAACCCAGTCGCGCACCGATGTTGGTGCCGAGCAGCAGATAGACACTGCCGCACAGCGCCACGGTTCCGATGATGACGGTGAGGAGACCGCGGAGTTCGGGCTCCCATCCAATGGCAAGTAGTGCGCTCATAGTTCGTTCCGGACGTAGTTCACGATCTCTTGGATCTGCTCATCGGTGAGGAGACTGCCGAAACCGGGCATACGACCGCTGCCCTGGCCCTGCACTCCGTATTTCACTCCGTACTTGGAGCCCGACTTGATGAAGTCGATCATCTCCTGTTCGGTGGCGAAGTGGCTGTTGGTGGCGCCACCGGTGAGGTTCCAACCGAAGGCGCCCGCGCCGGTGTTGCCGGGTTCGCCCCAGCTCCACCCGGGAGTGTGGCAACGCGCGCAACTGTAGGCACCGGCACCGAGTTCGAGGTTGAACAGCGCCTCACCGACCGAACCATAGGTGCCGTCTTCAACGGCCTTCTCGGCCGCGGCCTGGATCTTCTCCTGTTCGGACACCGGCAGATGGCCGCCCTCGCAGTTGAGCGGATCGGCGTCCTGGACGATGCAATCCTCGCGCGGGATCTGGATGCTGTGCAGATAGGCGATCAGCGTCTCGATCTGCTGGCTGTTCATCGGTCCGCCGCCCTTGGTTCCCCATGGCGACATGGGAGAGAACGGGCGTCCGTACTCGAGGATGAACTGAACCTCGCTGTCGTCGAATCGGTAGAAGACCGTGTTCAACGCCGGGGCCTTCCACGTGACCGACTTGACCTCGCCGGTCTTGGAATCGGTGACGGTCCACGGGGCGGCACCACCGGTGGCGCTCATTCCTCCGTGACAACCCGCGCAGTTGAACCCTCCGTCGGCGGTCGAGGCGAACAGGTTCGAGCCCCAAGACACGAATCGCGCGGCCTTGCCGTTGATGGCGCCTTCCTGACGACTGGGTTCGTACACCCAGTAGGCCGGGAGACCGATGGTGATGGTGGCCAACAGGAGCACACCGAAGAACTGGACGCGCTCGAGACGCTTGCCCTCGAGTTCCTCGTCCTCGAAGTACTTCTTGCGGTTGGCGGCCAGTTCGATCTCGGAACCGATCTCGGCGCGACCGGCGCCCCGGTTCATGAAGGCGTAGACGACCCAGCCGGTGACGAAGATCAGGGTGAAGACGACGGCGGCGGTGGTGGTGGCGAGAGCGACCATGATCAGTGTCCTCCTCCGCCCGTGATGCAGTGCGGACCCTCGGCCTCTTGACCGGTGGTGTTCACGCCGATGGCGGGGCCGTTGAACACGGCGCCGGTGTCGACGACGACGTTGCCGTTGGTGACCGACACTCCGAAGCGGTCCATGCCGCGAGGGGCGGGACCGGCCTTCTTCTCACCGACGCGGTTGTACTGCGACCCGTGGCACGGGCACTCGAACCACTGCGAGCTCTTGCACTCGGGAACGCGGCAACCGAGGTGCGGACACTTCTGGTACAGCGCGACGAGGCCCGCTTCCATGCCGGCCAGGACCGACGGCTGGTTCGCGTACGCGCTACGGGCCTTGGGGAGGGCGTCGGCCGGGAAAGCCGTGAGCCACGTGCGGGCCTCGGGCTTGTACACGAAACCCTTCTCGCTACGAATCTGAACGATGAGGTCGTCGAGACGACCGACCGTCACCTTGGAGCCGAAACCTCCACCGGCGCGGGGCCAGAGGAAGGCCACCACGGCGACACCGAAGGCGCCGATGCTGGCGGTCATCATGGTGACGGTGGCGCGGTTGAAGAACTGACGACGCGAGACTCCGAGCGTCTCCTCGTCGGGGGCCTGCCACGCCACGGGAGCGACCTCGGCCGCCTTCTCGAGCGCGGTGGAACGAGCCGTCGTCTCGGCGGACTCGTACGCGGCTCCGCTCGGGCCGGAACCCGACTCGGCCTTGATGGCCTTGTCGCGCTTCACCGTCTCGCGGGACAACGCACCCGCACCGCGCACGTCGGAGCGACGCGCCGACGTGACGAGCACGACGGCGGCCGCCACGACCAACACGGCCACGGCGATGATGATTGTTGTTGCTGGTGTCATGTGTGGTGATTCCTCACAACTCGAAGAACAGGCCGTCACGCCACGGGAAGACGAAGTTGAATCCGGGTCCGCGGAAGAACGAACCGATCATCACGAGCACCGCCCAGAACATCAGGTGCACGGTCATGATGGAGGTCGCGAACTTGCGGTCCTCGGGCTTGTTCGACGGGTTCTTGTCGATGTACGGCGCCAGGATCAACGCGAAGAGCGCGATGCCCGGGATGGTCACACCGGCCACCATCGGGTGGAACATGGTGAGCAACTCCTGCAGGCCGAGGAAGTACCACGGGGCCTTCGAGGGGTTCGGCGTCTGGTTGGGGTTGGCCAACTGCAGCAACGGCGCGTTCACGAAGATCGAGAAGAAGAACAGGAACGCGGTGCAGGCCAACGCGGCGACGAACTCGACCGCGAGAAGGTGCGGCCAGGTGTGCACCTTGTCGACCGGGGTGGCCTTCACGTCCTGAATGGATCCGGACTTGACGACCGTCAGCAGTCGCTGGGTGTGGCCACCGGGGCCGGCACCCACGGGAACACCGCCGGAAGCCGGAGCGGCGGCCACCACGGCGGCCACCTTGTCGGCCACGGCCACCGCGCCACCGTCGTCGGTCTTGGAACGCGCGGCCTTGCTGCGCTCGAGGAGGTGGGCCGGGATGCGCGGATCGGACGCCGGGGCGTCGCCACCGGACGCAGCGGCCTCACCCGACGAGGCCGCGGCCTTGTCGCGCGCGGCCTGGGCCCGCTTGAGGAGGTGTTCGGGGATTTCAGTCATGAGTGTCCGTTTCCTTCCCGATCAGAGCGGCCCGGAGATGCCGCCGTCCTTGCGGACGCGCCAGAAGTGGATGGCCATGAAGATGACGATGACGAAGGGAAGCATCAGAACGTGCAACACGTACCAACGCAGCAACGTCTCCGACCCGATCTCCACACCGCCGAGCAACACGAATCGCACCTGTGAGCCGAACACCGGGGTGTACCCCATCATGTTCGTTCCCACGGCCACGGCCCACATGGCCAACTGGTCCCAGGGCAACAGGTAGCCGGTGAACGACAGCAAGAGGGTGAGGGTCAGCAACACCACGCCGATCACCCAGTTGAACTCGCGCGGCGGCTTGTAGGCACCGTGATAAAAGACGCGGGCCATGTGCAAGAACACCGACAACACCATGAGGTGCGCGCCCCATCTGTGCATGTTTCGAATCAGTAATCCGAAGGCCACCGAGGTCTGCAGGCTGCTGATGTCGTTCCACGCCGCGGTCGCCTCCGGGCGGTAGAAGAACATCAGGAAGATGCCCGTGACGGTGAGGAGAATGAAGAGGAAGAAGCTGAGTCCGCCGAGGCAGAGCGTGTAGCTCACCTTGACGGCGTGACGCTTCACCTTCACCGGGTGCAAGTGGTACAGCACCGAGTTCATGATCACGTACGAACGGTTTCGGGGGCTGTCGGTGTAGCCCTTGCGGAAGATCGAACCGGGACGGAAGATCGAGTTCCAGGCTTGGCTGCCTTGAACGGATTCGACCGTCTTGTTCAGTCGCTCCTTCGCAGTGGGTCGGGGGTCGTCGATGACTTTTGCCATGAGTGTGTCTCCTAGAACCGCATTCCGTAGGCGTAGCCGTGATTACTGGTACGAGCGTGGGTGTCGCCGGTGGCCAACGCGGCACCGGCCTTGCCGAGGATGATGACCCCGGTGGGGCATCGATCGACGCACAGCGCGCAACGTGTGCACACGTCGTCGTCGATGATGAAAAGAACGTTGTCGTTCGGATCGATGCCGGGTCGTTCGGTGCCGGTGGCCTCGGCCACGGCATCGGGAGTGACCATGTGGATGCACTTCCACGGGCAGATGTCGACGCAGCCCTCGCACATGA